>ERZ772897.177-NODE-177-length-79161-cov-15.614517_pt1 | contig 79161 bp, 63 predicted proteins | sample MGYA00512125_ERZ772897 | MGnify/ENA primary metagenome ERZ772897 (study PRJEB29015, sample SAMEA2737660) | human gut metagenome | biome: human gut; feature: human-associated habitat; material: faeces | place: China | collected 2012 ... | reverse complement strand
GTATTACATAAGTATAAAGTATCATTTCCATTACCAGTTGTCATATCTACTGCAATATCATTTTCTTTTAAATTCTTATCTATAATTTGCCTTACTTTATTTAATATACTTTTATTAAAACCTTGATATGTATCTCTTCTTTTTAATTCTTTATCAATGTCATTAAGAACACCAAATTTTTTAGTAAGCCAAGTAGGTTCGACAAGTTCATCCTTATCAGGATCACCTGTGATTCTATTAATAACAATTTTTTCATCTAAATATTCTAGCTGGTCACATACAATATCTACATATTCTTCTTTAGTAAGAACGTGGAAGTTTTCTTTTAAGTATAATTTAAAAAGGTTAGTATCTTTTAATATATGAAGCATATGAATTTTTATACCAAGAATTTTTTTGTTTGATAAATATTTAGCAGTTTCAATCATCATTTCTTTTGTTTCATAAGGTAAGCCATTAATAATATGTACAACAACATTTATATTTTTGTCATTTAATTTTTTCAAACAATCTTCAAATTCTTCTAAAGTGCTTCCTCTATTAATTAATTTGGCTGTTTTATCATGTATAGTTTGAAGACCAAGTTCTATAACTAGATCAGTTCTTTTATTAAGTTCTACTAAATAATCTAGTACATCATCACTAATAGAATCAGGACGAGTTGCGATATTTAGACCTACAACATTATCTTGTTTTAATATTAGTTCATATTTTTCTTTTAATTCAGAAAGTGGGGCATATGTATTTGTATTTGCTTGGAAATATCCAATATATTTTGCTTTTGGCCATTTTTTATGTAACATTTCTTTAACTTCATTAAACTGAGTTAGTAAATCAGTATCATCTTCATAATATTCTCCAGATCCATGTGCACAGTATATGCATCCACCATGTCCTTTAGTGCCATCAATATTAGGGCATGAAAAGTGAGCATTTAAACTAACTTTAAATACTTTGCATCCATATTTTTTTTGATAATAATAATTTAATGTATGATATCTTTTATTATCAAGTGTATATTTAAACATAATTATCGCCTCTTTTTTATTGTATCATAAAAATGTACTTGAAAAAACAAAATAAATATATTATAATCATTAGTAATGAGTGATGAAGAAAAGTAGTAATAAATATTTTACTTTAAAAGAGAGTTAGTGATTGGTGGAAACTAATAAGTAAAAATTTATGAACTTGTTTTGGAGCTTAAACGTATTTCTTGCGTTAAAAGAATTAAAGAGCATAGTAAGTCTATGAAGTAAGGTGGTACCGCGATTTTGTCGTCCTTACATTTCATAGATTTTTTTTGTTTTTAGAGGTGAAGTATGAAAGAATTTATAATTTTGTTTGTATTATTTTTTATAATGATTTATTTGTTTTACTATTTTTTATATAGAAGAAAAAAATTAGTATATGATAAGAAAACTTTATCAGCAGATATTAAAATATTAGAAGGTTATTATAAAGTAAATACTGAAAAAATAGGATATCAAAGGGTACTTAGAATAATGAATTTAGTTAATTCATTAATGCTTACTATTATGATTATGATAGTATATAAATTAAATAATTACTTATATAAGTTTTTAATATTACTTGTATTAATAGTACCTTTTATATGGGTAACATATTATTTTTTAGCAAAATATTTAAAACATTTAGAAAGGAAGAGTGAAGAGAATGTATAATTTTAAAGAAATAGAAAAAAAGTGGCAAAATAAGTGGGAGAATGAAGAAACTTTTAAAGTAACAGAAGATAAGGATAAGAAAAAGTTTTATATGCTTGTTGAATTTCCATATCCATCAGGAGCAGGTTTACATGTTGGACACGCAAGATGTTTTACAGCAAGTGATGTACAAGCAAGATTTAAAAGAAGCAAAGGATTAAATGTATTATTCCCATTTGGATTTGATTCATTTGGTAATCCAGCAGAACAATATGCGATAAAAAATCATGAACATCCATCTATAATGACACATAAATGTATTGATGTATTTAGAAGTCAAGCAAAAAGCCTTGGACTTTCTGTAGATTGGTCAAGAGAAATAAGTACTTGTGAACCAGAGTATTATAAGTGGACACAGTGGCAATTTATAAAATTCTTTAATGCAGGACTTGCATATAAAGATGAAAAAGAAATAAATTGGTGTCCTAAATGTAAAATGGGTCTTTCTAATGAAGATTCACAAGGTGGGAAATGTGTTAGATGTGATACACCTGTTGAGAAAAAATTAAAAAATCAATGGATGCTTAGAATGAAAGATTATTCTGAAAAATTAATTGATGGACTTAAAGACACAGAAATACTAGATAAAGTAAAAACAGCTCAAATTAACTGGATAGGTAAATCAGTAGGTGCACATGTTGATTTTAATATAAAAGAGGTAAATGAAAAAATAACAGTATTTACAACAAGATGTGATACATTATTTGGCGCAACATTTATGGTAATTTCACCAGAACATCCAATACTTTCAAAATATGAAGATAAAATAAAGAATATTTCAGAAGTAAAAGAATATCAAAAAGAAGCAAGAAGTAAATCAGATATTGAAAGAACTGATATGACTAAAGAAAAAACTGGTGTAAAAATTGATGGATTAACAGCGATTAACCCAATTAATAATAAAGAAATACCAATATATATTAGTGATTATGTTCTTATGGGTTATGGAACAGGCGCAATTATGGCAGTTCCAGCACATGATACTAGAGATTATGAATTCGCTAAAAAATTTGGTATTGAAATTACTCAAGTTTTAGAAGAAGTAACAGGTAAACCTCATGAAAATGAAACTCATAAAGATAGTATTGTTGCAGTTGTATATGATGAAAAAAATGATAAATATTTAACAATAAATTGGAAAGATAAAGGTGGAAGATTATTTATCGGTGGCACAAGAAAAAATAATGAAAGTGCATTAGACTGTGCAATTAGAGAAATAAGAGAAGAAACTGGTTATGATGATTTAGAATTTATAAAAGAAACATTCAAAATTAATCATCATTATTATGCATTTAATAAAGACAAATATTTTGAAATAGAAAGTACAGGGTTATTCTTTAAGTTAAATTCAGATAAGAGACAATCACAAGAATTAGATGATGATGAAGTATTTGATGTTGAATGGGTAACAAAAGATACTATATTAAATGAAGTAAAAGATGAGTTACATATTAATACATTTAATTATTGTATAAACGAAGATGCAATGACTGGTGATGGAGTACATATTAATTCTGGATTCCTTGATGGTCTTAATAAAGAAGAAGCATTAAATAAAATGTACGAATATTTAGAAGAAAATAAAATAGGTTCTAAATTTACAAATTATAAACTTCAAGACTGGATATTTAGTAGACAAAGATTCTGGGGTGAACCAATTCCTATGGTACACTGTGAAAAATGTGGATGGGTACCAGTAGATGAGAAAGATTTACCAGTAGTTTTACCAAATGTTGAAAGCTATGAACCAACAAAAGATGGTGAAAGTCCATTATCACTTCTTGATGATTTTGTAAATACTACTTGTCCAAAATGTGGTGGACATGCTAAAAGAGAAACAGATACAATGCCAAACTGGGCAGGATCTTGTTGGTACTTCTTAAGATATATGGATGCGCATAATGATAAAGAATTTGTTTCAATGGATAAAATGAAATATTGGGGACAAGTTGATTTATATGATGGAGGTATGGAACACGCAACAAGACATTTACTTTATGCAAGATTCTGGAATATATTCCTTCATGAACAAGGACTAGTACCTTATAGTGAACCATTTTACAAAAGAATTGCTCACGGTATGATACTTGCAAGTGATGGAAGTAAAATGAGTAAAAGTAAAGGTAATGTTGTAAATCCAACTGAAATGGTTGAAAAGTATGGTGCGGATGCATTAAGACTTTATGAAATGTTTATAGGTGATTATTCAAAGGATGCAGCTTGGAATGAAGATTCACTTAATGGATGTGCTAAATTCCTAGATAGAGTATATAATTTAGGTGAAACAATAATAGATGAAGATATTATTTCTAAAGAAAATGAAAAAATTATAAATAAAGGTATTAAAAAGGTTTCAGAAGATATTGAAAACTTAAAATATAATACAGCAGTTAGTACACTTATGACTATGTTAAATGAATTTAATGCAAATAAAAAGATTACTAGAAAAGAATATAGAATTTTCTTACAATTATTAAATCCATTTGCACCTCATATAACAGAAGAATTAAATGAAAAATATAATTTAGGTGAAGAATTATCTAAATCATTATTAGAAGATTATGATGAGAGTAAAATTATTGATGAAACATTTACAATGGTTGTACAAGTAAATGGTAAAGTAAGAGGTAAAATAGAAGTAAATGCTAATACTAGTGATGATGAAATGAAAGAACTTGCTAAATCAATAGAAAATGTAAAAAATTATATTGATGGTAAAGAAATAATAAAAGAAGTAATTGTTCCTAAAAAACTAGTAAGCATTGTAGTTAAATAAAAAATAACAAAAAAACTTACACAAAAAAATTTTTTGTGTTATAATTACTCACGGCTGAGCAGTTAAAACGTAAGTCCAGGCTTTTGGATTTACGTTATTTTTTGCTCAAAAAAGGAAGGAGTTTTTATGAAAAAAGAGTTAGATTTAGGAAAAGAAAAGATAGGAAAATTACTTTTAGCATTTTCAGTACCTTGTATTATAAGTATGATTATAAATTCAATTTATAATATAGTTGATCAAATATTTATAGGTAAAGGTGTTGGAATAATAGGAAATGCCGCAACAAATGTTATATTTCCTATTGTAATAATATGTAATGCATTAGCGGGTCTAGTAGGTAATGGTGCTGCTGCAAATCTTAGTTTAAGACTAGGAGAAGGTAAGAAAGATGAGGCTAAAAAAAGTATTGGTTCATCTATAACATTACTTTTTATAATATCAATATTAGTAGTAATTATATTTGAGTTATTGCTTCCAAATCTAGTATATGTTTTTGGATGCACTAAAAATGTTTATTCATCTGCAATGACATATGGAAGAATAATTGTATTTGGTTCATTTTTTATGATTATTTATTCAGGATTATCTCAAATAATTAGAGCAGATGGTTCACCAAAATATTCAATGATTTGTTTACTTGTAGGAGCAATTTTAAATATTATATTAGACCCAATATTTATATTTACATTTAATATGGGTGTCGCAGGAGGTGCTATAGCAACCGTAATAGGACAAATAGTATCATTTGTAATAGCAATCTTCTATATTCCAAAAATAAAAAGTGTAAAATTATCTAAAGAAGATTTTAAAATAGGAAAATGCACATTAAAAACATTATCACTTGGGTTATCTTCATTTATAACTCAAATGACAGTACTTGCACTTTTTGTAGTTATGAATAATATAATGAATAAGTATGCATTAACTAGTAAATTTGGAGAAGATATTCCACTTTCTGTATATGGTGTAATATCTAAAATAAATAGTTTATATGTATCACTTATATTAGGTCTTGCAATAGGTGCACAACCAATAATAGGATTTAACTATGGTGCTGGTAACTATAAAAGAGTAAAAGAAACATTAAGAAAGGTAATGATTACTGGATTTATTATAGGTATAATATTCAATTTATGTATCTATATTTTCCCAGAAAAGATAGTATCAATATTTATAAATAAATCATCAGATGATTATAAATTATTTATGGAGTTTGCAATTGACTTCTGCAGAATATTCTTATTAGTATGCGCACTTAATTCATTTGAAATGTGTTCATCAATAACTATTCAATCATTAGGTAATGTAAAGAAAGCAACAATGGTTTCTTTTGCAAGACAAATAATTTTATTTATTCCACTTGCACTTATATTATGTCAATTTTATGGACTTTATGGTGCGTTATATGCAGGTCCAATCGCAGATACAATATGTTTTATATTTGTAATATTTGTATTTACTTCAGAATATAAGAAAATTACAAAACTAGAAAATATGACATCAAAAAATGAAATAATATATAATAATGAAAATTTAAAACCAGTTCTAAACAAAAGGGTAGTAGTCGCAATATCAAGAGAATATGGTAGTGGCGGAAGATATGTTGGTGAAATAATTTCTAAAAAATTAGGTATTAAATTTTATGATAAAGCATTTATTAGTGAAGTAAATAAAGAAACAGGTTTATCAGAAGAATTTATTAAAGAAAATGAACAAAAACATAGAGTACTTGGAAGTTTTGAATATAACAATGATGACAAATTATTTATTGCAGAAGAAAAAGTAATAAAAAATATATCAAAAGAGTCATGTGTAATTGTTGGTAGATGTGCACCATATGTATTAAAAGATAATAAAGATACAGTTAAAATATTCTTATATAGTAGTGAAGAAGATAAAATCAAAAGGGCAATAAAATACTATAATATTCCTAAAAATAAAGCTAAAAAAGAAATAGAAAAAATAAATAAAATGAGAGATAAACATTATAGTTATTATACAGGTTCTTCATTATATAATCCATCTAATTATGATTTAATGATTAATGTTGATTCATTAGGTGTAGAAGGTACAGCAGACTACATAATAGAATATATTATGCAAAAAAAATAAAAAAATAATAAAATCATGTTGACAAAAACGAATAGTAATGATATCATTGTTATTGTCAACTGATAAGTGCTCGATTAGCTCAGTTGGTAGAGCAAACGGCTGTTAACCGTTGGGTCGTAGGTTCGAGTCCTACTCGGGGAGTTTTACAAAGTTTATATTTTTAGCAAGGCCCCATGGTCAAGCGGTTAAGACATCGCCCTTTCACGGCGGTAACAGGGGTCCGAATCCCCTTGGGGTCATTGATGTGCCGATGTGGCTCAATTGGCAGAGCAGCTGATTTGTAATCAGCAGGTTATCGGTTCGAGTCCGATCATCGGCTTATATATTTGGACCATTAGCTCAGTTGGTTAGAGCAACCGGCTCATAACCGGTCGGTCCTGGGTTCGAGTCCCCGATGGTCCATTAAATTTTTTCTTGCATTTTTGTGCAAACTGTGATATTATATATCACGCATTAAGCATTTGGCCTAGTGGCTCAGTTGGTTAGAGCGCCGCCCTGTCACGGCGGAGGTCACGGGTTCGAGTCCCGTCTGGGTCGTTTATAGTGAGTCTTTATTCATGAGTGTATGACGATTAAATCAGATGAATTTTTTTAACACTCACTAGAAGCAACGCGTGGGATCTTAGCTCAGCTGGGAGAGCATCTGCCTTACAAGCAGAGGGTCACAGGTTCGAGCCCTGTAGGTCCCACTCAGTAATAATTTTATATTACTATGCCGCAGTGGCGGAACTGGCAGACGCCCGGGACTTAAAATCCCGTGGGTAGTGATACCCGTACCGGTTCGATTCCGGTCTGCGGCATTTATGAACTCTGGATTTCCCGGAGTTCTTTTTGATTTAATAGTTTCATAGGATGAAGGCTTCAGGTTATATATAATTTGTATCTATTGATTCTGCAGAAAATATCAATAAAATCAACAACTTATCTGTAAATTCCCCTATGTTTTGTGGTATACTGTATATGGGTCATTTTCGTTCTTGAGAGAATGATACTAATAACACATCACATGGAGGATAAAATGTTAGAGAAGTTTTTCAAACTGAAAGAAAATGGAACTACGGTTAAGACGGAAGTAATTGCCGGTATTACGACATTTATGACCATGGCGTATATCCTTGCCGTAAATCCAAACATGCTGTCAGCAGCAGGAATGGACAGTACAGCAGTACTGATCGCTACCTGTCTTGCTTCATTTATCGGTACCATGGCAATGGCGCTGCTTGCAAATTATCCGTTTGCACTGGCACCTGGTATGGGACTGAATGCATACTTCGCATATACAGTATGTGGTAATATGGGATATTCCTGGAAGGTTGCTTTGATGGCAGTATTCCTGGAAGGTATTGTATTTATCGTATTGTCTCTGACAAGTGTTCGGGAGGCAATATTCAATGCAATTCCAAGTACATTGAAAAAGGGTGTAAGTGCCGGTATCGGTTTATTTATCGCATTTATCGGACTTCAGGGAGCACATATCATCGTCAATGATGATACGACACTTTTAACATATTGTAAATTTGCAGATAACTGGCATACACAGGGAATCTGTGCTGTTCTTGCACTGATCGGTCTGTTCATCACAGTCATCCTTTATGTCAAAGGTTTTAAGGGATCTATTCTGATCGGTATTATTTCTACATGGGTACTTGGTATGATCTGTCAGGCAGCCGGAATCTACCATATCGACGCAGAGGCAGGCTTCTATTCTCTGTATCCAACTATGCATATGACAGACTTCAGCAAGATCTCTACCACATTTGGTCAGTGTTTTAATGCTGATTTCAAGGGTGTTGGTGTATTTAACTTTATCGTTGTACTCTGCTCCTTCCTGTTTGTAGATATGTTCGATACCATAGGAACACTGGTTGGTGTATCTTCAAAGGCAGGTATGCTTGATGAAAATGAAAAGCTTCCAAACATTAAACCGGCCCTTTTGGCAGATGCTATTGCAACAAGTGCCGGTGCTATCATCGGTACAAGTACAACTACAACTTATGTAGAGAGCTCTGCAGGTGTTGGTGCAGGTGCCCGTACAGGTCTTGCTTCTGTTGTAACAGCAGTACTGTTCCTTCTGGCAATTTTCTTTGCACCGATCTTTACAGCAATTCCGGGCTTTGCAACAGCTCCGGCTCTGATCTTTGTCGGTTTCTTAATGCTCTCTTCTGTTGTTGACATCGACTTCAATGATCTGACAGAGGCCGTTCCGGCATATATGACAATTCTGGCAATGCCATTTGCCTATAGTATTGCAGAGGGAATTTCTCTGGGCGTTATCTCTTATGTTGTGATCAATGTGATCTGTGGAAAGGCAAAGAAGGTAACACCGTTAATGTATGTACTTGCGGTATTGTTTGTATGTAAATATATTTTCCTGTAAAAAGGTTGACGAAGTAGTATGATCATATTGGGGGCAAGGAGCTTGCCCCTTTTATAAGTATATATAGGAAAGGCATGGTTTTATCATGAAAAAGAAAAGAAGACTTCCCAAGGGCTGGAATTATATATTGCTCCTGATCGTATGTCTTGCGGTTGTGGGCGGCATTGCAGCCGATCATTATCAGGAGAAGCAAAAGCAGGAAAAGCAGCTTGCGGAACTGAAAAAGAATGCGGTCAAGGGCGTAAAGGATCTGGATGGCAAAAAGATTGGTGTGCAGATCGGAACTACCGGAGATATTTACGCTTCTGATTATGAAGGAGATGACGCGGGAACCGTTATCGAGAGATACAATAAGGGAACGGATGCCATTCAGGCATTAAAGAATGGCAAGATTAACTGTGTTATCATTGATGAGCAGCCGGCAAAGGCGTATACAGAGAAGGATAGCACCCTGCAGATCCTCAAGGAGGAGTTTGCACTGGAGGATTATGCAGTATGTATTGACAAGAGCAATACAGAATTAAAGGAAAAAATTAACGAAGCACTTGCTAAGTTAAAGAAAAACGGTACACTGCAGGATATCATTGATAATTATATCGGTGAGGATTCAGTAAAAGGAACAAAGCCATATAAGGCAAAAGACATCAAAAGAAACGGTGTGCTGAAGATGGCAACGAATGCCTCCTTCAAGCCATATGAGTATTATGAGAATAATGAGATTACCGGTATTGATGTGGATATGATGCAGGCCGTCTGTGATGAGCTTGGTATGAAGCTGATGGTTGAGGATATGGAGTTTGATTCTATCATCCCGGCAGTGGTATCCGGAAAAGATGATGTGGGTGCTGCCGGTATGACTGTTACGAAGGATCGTCTGAAAAATATTGATTTTACAGATTCCTATACGACAGCGAAGCAGGTGATCATTACCGTGGACCCGGATGCATCCGTTACAAAGAGTTCCTTTGCAGAGCGTTTCCATGATAATTTTATCAAGGATCATCGTTATCAGTATATCGTAAAGGGTCTGCAGAATACGCTGCTGATCACAGTATTTGCCGTACTGTTTGGTATACTCTTTGGTTTTGTGATCGCTGTGATCCGTACCGGACACGACAAGAATGGAAACTTCCCGATCTTAAATGTATTCTGCCGTATTTATCTGACAGTGATGCGTGGCACTCCGGCAGTAGTACAGCTGTTGATTTTCTACTATATTATTCTGGTATCGGTAGATAATAAAATCTTAGTGGCTATTACGGCATTTGGACTGAACTCAGCGGCTTATGTGGCAGAGGTTGTCCGTTCCGGAATTATGTCTGTGGATGCCGGTCAGTTTGAAGCCGGACGCAGTCTGGGACTGAGCTATTCTCAGACGATGCTTTCTATTATTATGCCGCAGGCGTTTAAAAATACACTGCCGGCATTATGTAATGAGTTTATTAGTTTGTTGAAGGAAACCTCCATCAGCGGATATATTGCATTGGTGGATCTGACAAAGGCAGGCGATATTATACGAAGCAACACCTATGATGCATTTATGCCATTGATCGCAGTGGCTCTGATCTATCTGGTTATCGTAATGATCCTGACAGCAGGTGTACACGTTTTGGAGAGGAGGCTGAGAAGCAATGAGCGATAAGGAAGTATTGATCCAGGTGGAGAATCTGGAAAAATCATTCGGAGATCATCAGGTTATCAAGGGAATTTCCACAACCATCTCCAGAGGAGATGTAGTTGCTGTCATTGGTCCGTCCGGCTGTGGTAAATCTACTTTTCTGCGTTCCATGAACTGTCTGGAGGAGCCGACGGCAGGCCGTATCACATTTGAGGGAACGGACATTACCGATGAGGACGTGGATATCAATCTGGTCCGGGAAAAGATCGGCATGGTATTTCAGCAGTTTAACCTGTTTCCCAATATGACGGTAAAAGAAAATATTATGCTGGCTCCGGTGAAACGTAAAAAAATGACAAAAGAAGAAGCTGCGGTCAAGGCGGAGGAATTGTTAAACAGAATCGGTCTGGCAGATAAGGCAGACACCTATCCGGCGATGTTGTCCGGTGGTCAGAAGCAGCGTATCGCAATTGCCCGTGCGCTGGCAATGAATCCGGACGTGATGCTTTTTGATGAGCCGACTTCGGCATTGGATCCGGAGATGGTTGGAGAAGTTCTGGCTTTGATCAAGGAGCTGGCGGCAGAGGGAATGACCATGGTGATCGTGACTCACGAAATGGGATTTGCCAAAGAGGTTGCTAATCGTGTTCTGTTCCTGAGTGATGGTTTGATCCAGGAGGAGAATGCTCCGGTAGAGCTGTTTGAGCACCCGAAGAATGCCAGATTACAGGATTTTCTTAGCAAAGTGTTGTAAAATATGAATAAATTGATAAATATTTATTAAATCTTGCTTCAAAAGGTTCCCATTTCGCCAAAAGTGTGGTAAAACTATGCAAGGACAAAATAAGGCGAGGATGCATTGGAGTATGGGCATCTGCAACCGGTTGTCCGAATAGAGAGAACGAGAAGAGAGAATATTGAAAGGAGCAGTCGTTATGGGCGAAAAGATACCGGTACAGTTAAAGGATGTGCGAGATGTGAGCGAGTTTGTCAATATCCTGTCAGGGTTTGATGGAGATTTTGATCTTTATTGTGGAAGATATTGCGTTGATGCAAAGTCAATCCTGGGAATTATGACAATGGATCTGCGGAATCAGTTGTTTCTGACAGGCAACTGCGAACCTTCTGACAGACGAAATCTGGTACGTGCGTTGAGAGCTCGAGCATTTGCATAGGACAAACGGGCAGATGTGTGTATCTGACATTATAAGATGCTGCTGAAAGGCAGATTTTCAGCGGATAAATCTAACCCAATAGGACAACAGCCTCCGGGAGCAGGAATGCTCTTGGGGGCTGTTGCTTTTTTTGGTAATTTATTTTAAACTATAAAATAAAGAGATGGAAAACAAGGGCGTATCAATAGGGAGAGAAAAATAGAATACAACGATAACAGGAGTTAAAAATGAAAAGATACGCAGGAGAAGATGAAAAATTCAGACAACAGCATAAAGGAAAAGGAAGGAGACGTTTTTGCTCCTCAATACTGGCATTGGGTCTGACTGCTTTGATTACAGCAACGGCAGTTTTAGAACCGTTTTTTACGGGCTTTGGGGGACAGAGTGCCCGGGCGGCAGAAGTACAGAGTGAGATATCCATCACTTCCTATATAATGCAGGGCAACACGGAGAAGAATATGCAGATTACCATTTGTACTGCAGAAGAACTGAGGATGTTCGCTCAATATGTCAATGAGGGAAACGTCACTGCAGGCAAAACCTTCTCCTTAAAAAACGATATTACCCTGAGTACACTTACTTATCAGTATGATTCACAGCAGCAGAGAACGGGAATTTACAGACAGGGCGAATGTATCGCAGCGGTAGATAGAAACGGAACGTGTTACCGGAATATGACAGATGATCAGCAGACAGAAGCAGAGGAGTGTCTGGATGAAGCAGAGATATGGCAGCCGATCGGTGATGAGGAACATCCGTTTCAGGGATGCTTTTTGATGAATGGACATGCGGTGTCCGGAATGACGGCCGTGGCGTCAGAACCTATTAAGGGATTGTTTGGAGTCATCGACAACAGCGGAATCGCCAGGGATGGACAGGTAAAGGATAGTCTTGTGACCGGGGGGACGGCGGCAGGAGCAATTGCCGGCATTAATAATGGTGCCGTGACAGAATGCCGCAGTGAAAATACGATCGTGATGAGTAACGGATGTGTGGGAGGTGTAATAGGCACTAATACCAGTCTTATATCGCAGGTAACCGCTGAAAATGTTATCGTAGAGGGAAAAAGCAGTACCATGATAACAGAGCGGGAGGACATGGAGCGTGTGAATGGAGCCGGCGGGATTGCCGGATTTCATTTATCCGGCACCATTAAGGACTGTACACTGAAGGGAACCTCCTGTATTGTAAACGGTGGAGGTGGAATATTTGGCTATATGGCCGGAGGCAGCGTAGAAGCCTGCAGCAATTACAGCAGGCTGGACAGTCTTGGTGCCAATATGGGAGGTATTGGTGGATTTATATTTTGTGGAACAATATTGTCCTGTACCAATTATGGGGACATTCATTATATCTATCAGTATGATGAGCATGTAAATCTGGGTGGTATTGTTGCGGGAAGCTTTTCGGGATCCTACAGAGATATTACGATCAACGGATGTATGAATCAGGGAGATGTCCTGCAGCAGGAACGGGAAGGCAGTAAAGAAGGAATCACCATGGACTCGGTAGGCGGCATTATTGGCCGCATGGGTGGAGGTGTTCTCGGAAACTGCGGAAATGAAGGAAAAGTAGGAATCATTACTGATAAGGATGACAGTGAAGGGGCGAAGATTGGCGGTGCCTGTGGTATTCTGCAGGTGGGAGGCATCGCTGCCGGATGTGACGGGCCAAGCATGCTTCGAAACTGCTATAATACAGGAGATATCCTTGGGGATATTGCGTATACGGGTGGTATTGCCGGTCGTAAAAATTTCTTAGAGCTCAAAGCCTGTTATACGACAGGACATATTTTCCAGAAGCTGGGGACAGGACAGATTACCGGATTTGTAGACAGTGGGGATATGATCGACTGCTATTATCTGGGAGGAAGCAATCTGACGGTATATTCTAAGGCATCGGATTTATCCTTTGAGGTATCCAACTGCAGTGCTGTCTCTGCGGAAAATGTGGAAAATCATCTGGCGGACTGGCTGAATCAGTGTATTGCTTCCTATGAAACGGATTATTTTCAGAAGATATGTCCGCTGCGTAAGTGGTGTCAGGGAGAGGAGAAGCATCCGGTATTTTCTACAGAATATGTGACTCAGCCGACCGCAAGCCCGACACCGGAGGCAAGTGAAAAACCATCAGCCGATGGATCACCGGGGGAGGAAAGCGGAAAAACTGCTGTCAGTGAAACACCGTCTGCCGCCGGCACGCCGGTTCCGGAGGCAAAGACAGAGAAAGGTGCATCTGATGATCAGACAAAGAATGCAGATAATAAAGCATCCGGAAACAACATAAATAAACAGAAGTACTCTGATTTATTAAAGAAAACTTCATTATCATTGCTCGAATCCAACCGGATCGCAAAGGTTAAAAAACTGGTGATCAGTACTGTGAAGGACGGAGGTATCCAGATTACCTGGAAAGCTTCCGCACAAAATACCTGTTATGGGATTTACCGGCAGGATGGCAGGAAGGAAAATTACAAAAAGCTTACGGTTGTAACCGGGAAAACAAGCTGGCTGGATAAAAAGACACGGAAAGGGAAGAAATACCGGTATCAGATTTTTGCATGCCGGCAGGAAAATAATACCATGCTTCGCAGTGGTGTTACTGAAAGTAAGTGGATTGAGACTGCACATTATTCTGCCCCGAAGGTAACATATCAGACAGAATATACAGAGGGAAAAAGATATCTCAAGCTGACATTACGCCAGTACCATGGAGATCATATTGATATTGTATTGCGCAAAAACGGAAAAGAACAGATCATTAAGCTTCATTCCATATCGAGGTATCATGGTGTTTTTCGACTCAGTTATACCAGAACCGGTAATTTTATGTATTGCAAGGTTCGAACATGGGAAAATCATTCCGGTAAGAAACGATTTAGTGAATATACCAATATGAAAAAAATCAAGCTATAGAAGGGTGGAACGACCATTGATCACAGGCAAGATAAAACGCTGTATTCGCTGCATGCGTCCTTTGAAGGAGGGGGAGGTCTGTTCATTTTGCGGCTGTGATAACCGAAAGCTGCAGACACCACCATATTGTCTGCCTCCGGGAACCTGTCTGAATCACAGGTATTATACCGGACTGATACTGGGAGAGGGTGGCTTTGGCATCACATATATTGGCTGGGATCAGACATTGTCGATACCGGTAGCCATAAAAGAATATTATCCGAAGGGAATCATACGCAGAACGGCAGCAGACCGGTATGCACAGGGAGCATACTGCTATGATGATTCCTATGTACAGGGGGCATATCAGAAGGGACTAAATGCCTTTTTGCAGGAGGCCAAAAATCTGGCGCGCTTCAATCAGCTGGATGGGGTTGCGGTCGTCAGAGATTATTTTACAGAAAATGATACAGCATATATTGTTATGGACTATATTGACGGCAGCAGCGTTGAAAAGTATATCAGGAACCGGGGAAGGATTTCTGTGGAACATGTGATCCAAATGCTGCGGCCGGTGATGGATACCCTTCAGATCATGCACGAGAATCATATGATTCACCGGGATGTCAGCGGGGACAATCTGCTGGTCACCAAAAAGGGGATGGCAAAGCTGGTTGATTTTGGATCAGCCAGAAGGATGGCAGAGAGAGATCAGACGATCACTGTTATGTATAAGCGTGGATATGCACCAGAGGAGCAATACCGGGCAAAGGGAGAAATTGGTCCATGGACAGATATATACAGCATTTGTGTTGTTATGTATTATATGATATCCGGTATTATGCCGGAGGAGGCAACCCAGCGGCTGGTGGCAGACAAAACAGTGCCTCTGGCAAGGCTGGATGGCATAAATATTACGCAGAAGCAGAGTGATGCCATCGAAAAGGGGATGGCTGTGCTGGCGGAGGAACGGTTTGCCGATATGGGACAGCTTCTTCTGGCTCTGGATCAAAAGCCTATGACGGATGAGGAGCTTCAAGACTATATGATGCCCGAAGAACCGGAGAATGAGGAAGGACAGGAGAGGGAAAAAAGGGTAAACAGACCGGCGGAGACGGAGATTACGACGGAAATGGTATACCGGGAAATGGCTTCGGCAGATCATGATCACAAAAAGCAAAAACGAAAGAAAAAATTATCAATAGGGTTGGCAGCAGGGCTTGGTGTATTGATTTTGATGTTAATATGGGCAGGAGCTTTATATGCCAGCCATAGATTGCCTGGCAGAGGCCGCAATTTGACGGCAGCAGAAACAGCAGCACCGGAATCTGCACCGGCAGAAACCATGGAACCCCGGACAACGGCAACCACCGGGCCGGAGAAGGGGAAGGGGAAAATGCCGAAGCTAACCGGTCTTTCGGCGGCAAAAGCGCAAAAGAAATTAAAAAATGCAGGGTTCCATAAGGTCAGGCTTAAGTATCAGGTGGTTTATACCGGAAAATCCGGGGTTGTTTTAAAGCAAAGCATTCCTGTGGATCAACAGGTAAAATATCAGAGAAGGATCATTTTGACCATTAGCCGGAAAGCGAAGCCGGCGGCAACCGTCACACCGGCGCCGGAACAGGCGAGCAGCCGGGCAGGGCAGAATACCAATACAAAAGAAAGTCAGTCAGGCAGGTCATCAGGTAAGAAAAACAATGCGAAGAAAAATGTAGTCGGTTCGCTGGATGCACTGTTGGATGAATAAGGAGAATGCAATGGATGAAAATTATGGATTTGACCGTTTTCTGTTGGAAAAATGGGGTTCGGCAAATGCAGGGGAGGATCAAAAGGAAAGAAGGACTGCCTGCCGGAAATTTCAAAAAGCATTGAAGGATAATGACGTGGCGGCAGCAGGGACGATCCGGGCCTGGTTTGGCTTGGGAAAAAGATCAGAACCAAACCGGGAAAAAATGGTACAGCTTGCTTTTGCACTGGGGCTGAGTCATCAGGAGCTGGACGAGTATTTGCAAAAGGGATTAAGGATGCCGGGAATACAGGTCAATGATTATCGGGAAATGATCTATTATTATGGGCTGGAGCATGGTCTGTCCATACAGGAATGTGATCAGATGATCCTTGTCTTTGAAAAGCATATGTGCCGGGCGTATGTTCCGGTGCAGGAAGCACATACTGTTAAGCTGTGGAGATACTATGAAACATGGCGTCAGAAGGACCCGGTGCACTTTTTAAAAGAAATGTGTACCCACGCGGAGATGTTCAAAGGATATTCCAAAACCACACTGGATCATTTTAAACGGTTAAAATCACAGCTTCTTCAGGATATACGCAGGAGCATCCGGAAAAATCTGCTAAACGATCTCAAGGAACTGGGGTATATGGAGGAGGTTGCCCCTTATACATTAGAAAACTCCGGAGAAAAAGAAGAAATTCATCGATTCCTGAAAAATATCAGTAGGCGTGTTGAGGTGAAAAACAACCCGGAAATGCAGGCACTGATCCAATCGGTACGGCGGGACTGCAGTGTGGTTTACTCCGGGCATGAACGGAACCGTGACCTTTTGCGGGAATTGTATTCTCCGGCAATGAGTGGACAGGATGGTAAAAGTATCCGGTATAAAAAGAGAACGGACGCGAAAAAATCATATGGATTATCCTATATGACAGAACGTCATATCTCGGATCTGGTGGGCATTTCCATTCAAAAGGAGAGAGAAATACGACTGGCACAGGCGATTGCAAGCCTGGAGGGAGTAGATCCGGACAGCGCATGTCCCAGATGGATCTGCCGGTTAATGAAGCAGGAGCTGCCGGAAAAGTCCTCAAAACAGGAGTGGCAGGAAATCACCACAGGACAGGCAAAGAAGCTCCTGACCAAAATGCACCGGAAGCAGAAAAGCCGGTGTCTGCTGATCCAGAGAGAGGATCTTCTACCGCTGCTGATGGAGGTGGCAAGGCGTAAATATCATCAGGATAAGGAGAAAACAGGAGAAAAAGAAAACCCGCAGGATGCACAGAAATATTTCTGCACAATGGCAAATACCATTCTCGGTGCGTGCAGCATGGCACCTCTGGATGAAAGATATGCTCTGGATAAAAAGCTGCTGGACAGTTTTTGGGAGGAAGAAATGGACAGCTTTGCAGATCTTTTGGAAGAGGAAGATCAGGCATTATAAAAATATCAGTCAAACAGGCGTTAGAGATGTTGGAATAATCTCTAACGCTTATTTTTTGTCAAAAAATAAAAGAAAATAGGACAACAGCATGGGAAAATAAGAGCAGGATGACAAATGGTGTCGTATTGAAAGCGTATGATATAGATATGAAATACGAAATTTGTACAGGAGAACAATAACAGACCATGAAAAACAAGCATTCCAAAAATTCACGCACGCTGAGCATTTATATTCGATTATGTGCAGGAAAACTCATTAACAAAGCAGAGGAGGCCAATCGTTTCGGTGTAGACGAGCGGTCTATACAACGCGACATTGATGACATCAGAGCTTTTCTGGAGGATCAAAAGACAGAGCGGAGCACGGAAAGCCGGGAAATCATATATGACCGGGTACATAAAGGCTTTACTATGACCGGTACGGATGGATCTGCGATGACAAACAGTGAAATTCTGGCCGTCAGTAAGATTCTTCTGGAGAGCCGTGCATTCAGCAAAAAGGAAATGGATTCCCTGCTCAGCAAGCTGGTAGAGGGATGTGTTCCGCTTCGCAATATGAAGCTGGTATCCGATCTTATTGCAAATGAAAAATATCATTATGTGGAGCTGACTCATCCGTCATATGACAGAGACAGCCTTTGGAATCTGGGAGTTGCGATACGCAATCATAATCTATTGGAGATCAGCTATCACAAAGGGGATACGGCGGACGGATGTGTCAAGCGGATGATCGAGCCGGTCGGAATTGTATTTTCTGAGTATTATTTCTATCTAAATGCGTTTCTGGTGGAGAAAGACGCCAAGGGCAAATACGCACACAAATATAGTTATCCTGCAGTATTCCGGGTGGACCGGATCGTTAAGCTCCGGGAAACAAACGAGAAATTTAAGGTGTCGTATAATGGGAGATTTGAGGAGGGAGAGTTTCGCAAACGGGTTCAGTTCATGTATAGTGGAGAACTGATGCGGGTGAAGTTTCGTTTTTATGGCGGGAGTGCGGAGGCAGCGCTGGACAGGCTGCCTACCGCAAAAATTGTGTCAAAGCAGCCGGATTGGTATGAAATCGAGGCAGAAGTCTTTGGCAAGGGAATTATTATGTGGCTTTTGAGCCAGGGGGAGAGAGTAGAGGTTTTAAGTCCGGATTGGCTTCGGGAGGAAATGAAAGGGAAGCTGGAGAAAATGGTGGAAAGATATCAATAGAAATGACGCAAAATGACATATTTTGTCATTCTATATTTGTATAATGGAGTTTATAATAATGAAATAGATTTCGTAGAAGAGTACATAAAGGAGGAGCTGCCTATGATGTCAGTAAACGTAAAACAGTGCCATAAATGTGCATTTTGCAAGCACTGGTATGATCCGACAAACAGTCATATTCAACCAAAGTCACCGAGGATCAATCTGTGGCAGTATGACCATACTGTTATAGCGGAAGCTATTTATCAGTTTGTAAAAAGAGGAGACAGGGTATTGGTTGCATCACAATCAAACGATGCAGTTGATAATGCACTGGAAAGGTTGGCGGATTCGCCTGAGATTAGAGCCATTCGACTGGGACAGAAAGGGAAGAGAAAAAGAAAGGCGCAAGATTTAAGCACAAGAAAATTTGGTGAGGACGAGGCACTTAAGTATTATTATCATGCATTGTCTCTTCAGTTATCAAAGAACTGGCTGGATTTATGGGACTCTCTTGAAGGCAATGGAGTACAATACGATACAGATATTCGCGATGCCAGTTTATTTAATAATGACATTGCGGAACTGAATAAGGACTTGGCTGGACTACATGAACAGTATGCAGAGGCAAGAGACCGTTTGGATTCTTTGAATAAAGAATTTGAAACGGCAAATGATAAAAATACCAAGCTGGAAGAGGATAAGCTTCAGTATCGCTTTGCTGTAGATAGTTTTAAAGGGAAAACAGATTCTCAATTCTATTTACCGGCTGATATGTTAAAGATTTTTGAGTCAAACTTGAATGGGCTTATTGAAAGTACATTAAAGTCGGGAATTTATTTGATACCGGAAATTCTTGATAGTAATGTTATGGCGCTTAACAAAGAACAAGCCTATGTATCCTTAGTTCCTGAAAAGCTGAAAACACTTAAGTGTTTGAGTGAAAAATTAAAGAATGTTCAGGGGAAAGATAAAAGTAACGATGCCAAACACTGTTAAGGCTACGGGAAAAGAAATATTACTTGGATGTAGGAGCTTGGAAAGAATAACATTTTCTACAAAACTAAGAAAGATAGAGGTAGGACTTATATCAAGATGCAGAAAGTTGAGAAAAATATATTTACCCCAAAATATTGAAATTGTTTGTAATGGTGCTTTTGCAGAGTGTAGTAGAGTGGAGAGATTTGAATATGAAAATTTAGATATTGTAATGGGAGTAAAAGTGTTTGACGGATGTACCTCATTGCTTGAAAATTCTAATTTTATTAAAAAAATGAAAAAGTATTTAGAAAATACTGTCGGACAAAAATAGGAGGAAAAGATGAACAATTATTACAAAGATAGAGATAATACTTTAAGGGCATATTTTGATAATGTTGCTACAGAATATGATCAATATAGGCTTGAGTATCCTAATGAATTATTCAGGGATATATTTAACTATGCGGGAAATATAAATTCAGCATTAGAAATCGGAATAGGGACAGGAAAAGCAACAGCGCCTTTTTTAAAAGAGGGGATTTCAGTTATAGCAATAGAACCTAATAGCAAAATGGCGGAAATAGCAAATAAAAAAAATAATTCATTGGGCACATTAGAAATATTCAATGGTAAGTTTGAAGATTTTTCTCCGAATGATCGCTTTGATTTAGTTTATGCGGCTTCATCGTTTCAGTGGCTTAGTTCTGATAATCGAATAGAAATGATTGCGAATTGTTTACGAGATAATGGTGTATTTGCAAAGTTTAAAACAATTACAATAATTAATCCAAATGATTCGATAGGTGGAAAAATATTGTATCAAGCTTATAAAGAAATATTACCGGATTATTTGCCTAAAGATAGAAGCAAAAAAAAGAAATCAGATAAGGAATTTATTGACGCAGGATTTACAAATATAATTCGTAAAGATTATTATCAAAAGTATTTTTTTGATATAAATAAATATATAGCATTTATGAATACATATACAGAGTATATTACATTGGATATCAATGTAAGAAGATTGTTTGAAAATTATATTGCATGGATGATAAAAAATAGAGAAATACTTGTAACACAAAAATGTACTTTGGATTTAGCTACTTTAAGAAAATAAATACGTTATATTATGAAAATAATATGTAGAAGAGGATAAAGATTATGAAATATTATCAAGAAAAACAAGAAAAGATGAATGTTGAAGATATAAAAAAACTTCAGAGTAAATTATTGGTTCGATTGGTTAAACGAATGTATATAAATGTGCCATATTACCAAAAAAAGTTACGAAATTTAGGTATAGATTTAGAAGAAATTAAGGGGATAGGAGATATATATAAATTACCATTTATGACAAAGGATGACTTGAAAAAAGCATATCCAGATAAATTATTGGCAGTGCCTAAATCTGAGTGTGTGAGAATTCAATCTACAAGTGGTACGACAGGAAAACGTGTCATTGCATATTACACTAAAAATGATATAGAAATATGGGAAGAATGCTGTGCGAGAGCGATAGTTGCAGCTGGGGGAGATAGTCAAGATGTTTGTCAAGTGAGCTTTGGATATGGCTTATTTACTGGTGGTGCAGGAATGAATGGAGGGGCGCAAAAGGTAGGATGTTTGACATTACCAATGTCAATAGGAAATACTAAAAGGCAAATTCAATTTATGACAGATTTAAATACGACAATATTATGCTGTACGCCATCTTATGCAGCAAATTTAGGTGAATATATAGAAAAAAATGATTTATTGGATAAACTTTCTCTAAAAACTGGAATATTTGGTGCAGAACCATGGACTAATGAGATGAGAAGAGAACTTGAAAAAAAATTAAGGATAAATGCGTATGATATATATGGATTAACTGAAATAATGGGACCGGGTGTAGCTTTTGAGTGTATTCAGAAAGATGGAATGCATATTCAAGAGGACCATTTTTATGCAGAGGTTGTTGATCCGATAGATGGACATGTGTTGCCAGAGGGGGCATTAGGGGAGTTAGTGTTGACGAGTTTAACAAAACAAGCATTTCCTTTGATAAGATATAGAACGAGGGATTTATGCAAGATATCGAGAAAAAAGTGTTTGTGTGGCAGAACACATATAAAAATGAGCAAACCCATAGGGAGAAGCGATGATATGATTATAATTAAAGGAGTAAATGTTTGGCCTACTCAAGTGGAAGCTGTTTTGTTAGAAAATGGATACTCGTCAAATTATTTATTGGAAGTTGATCGTACAAATTGTCAGGATTCTTTGGTTATAAAGGTGGAAAATGATAAAAAGATACGAGATGAAGAAATAAAAAAAAGAGAGATTATTAAGTTAGAGAATGAACTGAGATCGACGTTAGGAATTAGAGGGACAGTGGTATTTGTTGATATTGGAGTAATTAAACGAAGTGAAGGAAAGTCTCAAAGAGTAATTGACCATAGAAAGTTATATTAATATGTGTTTAAAAAGAAATAAGTTGAAACATTGTAGGAGTGCTGAGAATTCGATATATATGATATGTATTATATATTGATAATATGCGAAAAATGCTGTTTTCTACATGACAATTTCCGTAATTTGCCTAGTACAAAACGGCATTTATCTAATTCATATTGCGAACCCGTTATCTTCCTGTTATACTGTCGAAAATTACAGCATAACAGGAAAGCAGACATTGTTACAAAGGAATATACGAGAGAACCTCATGTATTTGCAGATGCATTTAATTTTTTACCGTATGATGGCAGACATGTGATCAAACCGTCGGAGCTGAAGGAGTTGGATACGGCATAATTGATGTATGTTTTTGGCAGCAATATTTCCAAGAAGGTAAAAGGTGTACAGAAATATAGGGATGTTTTGAAATACATGACGGCTATGAGAGAAATGGAAGCATCCTATATCATATTTGGAATGGAGAATCAAACAGATATTCATTATGCTATGTTGGTAAAAATATGATCTATGATGCATTGCAGTATGTTGGACAGGTATCAAAAATATCTGCTGTTCATTTGGAAGAATCGGGATATGAAACAATGAGCAGTGCTGAGTTTTAGTCCGGATTCACGAGAGGAGATAAGCTGTAGCCAGTGATTACTCTGGTGGTACATTTTGGAGCAACCCCATAGGACGGCCCTCTGTCTTTGCATGAAATGTTTTCTGTGCGGAATGATACAATACTGAGATATGCACAGGATTACCGGGTACATTTGCTGGATTCCAGCAGAATATCCCAGAATGACTTCAAAAAGTTTGCATCAAGCTTGTGGGAAGTGTTAAAATATATAAAGTATTCGAAGGATGAGAAAGGGCTGGCAAGGCTTCTGTAGGAGGATGAACGCCTCAAGACACTGGAGACGGGAGCAGTCCGTGTAATAGAGACAATAACCCATACAGATTTTGCAATCGATGAGAAAACAGAGGTGGTCAATGTTTGCCAGGCAGTAGAGGATATGATGAAGACGAGGGAACAGAAAGGCAGGGAACTGGGACAGGGGGATATGTTGGTACAGTTAGTCCGGAAGGGACTTCTCAGCGTAGCAGACGCTGCATCTGAGGCAGGACTGTCCAGTGAGGTATTTGAGCAGCAAATGAAGTCGCAAAAGTCTTAAGGGCTTTGTATTATTTTTAGTATTTTACATCAGGAGGAACTGGTCAATGGTTACATTTATTCCCCCGTATATGGGTGAGGAGATCAAGAGCAATGCAGAACGGAAAATGTATGATGTATTGCAGGAGTTGAATTTAAAGAATGCCTGTGTGCTTCATTCTTTGGGGCTTCCCAGACATCGGTCTAAGATTTACGGAGAGATTGATTTTGCGGTAGTTTGTGAGCGGGGCGTTGCCTGTCTGGAGATTAAGGGGGGACGCGTGGAATGTCGTGACGGACAATGGACCTTTATTGATCGGTATGGGACGGAACGGGTGAAGCCGGAGGGACCTTTTGCGCAGGTGACAGGCAATATGTTCAGTCTGCGTGATATCCTGAAAAAGCGTTTTGAAGGAAATCCTCATATGAAAAACATTCTGATGGCCAGCGGTGTGGTATTTCCGGACATTACATTTCATTCTGATTCCCAGGAGATCATCCCGGAGATTATTTATGACCGCACGACGGAGGATATTTCTGAGTATATGAATCGGGTGTTTGACTACTGGCAGCAGAGACAGCACCGGGAGCCGAGCAAATTATCCCCGTCGGATATCCGTGAGGTTGTCCGGTTTTTGCGGGCAGACTTTTGTTTTATTCCTTCCCTGAATGATCGTTTGGAGCAGGTAGAGCAGAAGCTGGTTCGCTTGACGGCAGAGCAGGCACAGCTGATGGAGGCATTGGGGATGAATGATCATCTGATTGTAGAAGGCGGAGCGGGCACCGGCAAAACTCTTCTGGCTGCAGAGTTTGCGAGACGTCAGCTGGAGCAGGGGGCCAGAGTTCTCTACCTTACTTACAATAAAAATCTTGCACATCATGTAATGCGTTCGCTGCCGGAGACAGATCAGTTAAAGGTAGTAAACATTCATGCTCTTTTTGGTGAATATGTCCCGGTGGATGTGGAGGAGCTGCAAAAGGATCCCCAAAAGTATTTTGCCCAGATTTTACCGGAGAGATTTTATGATTATATCAGTGAGAAACAGTCTACAGATCCAGATGCGGCTGATATGCAGTATGATCTGTTGATCATGGATGAAGGACAGGATATTTTAAAGCCGTTATATTTGTATTCTCTGGACTGTCTGCTGAAAGGCGGGCTGGATCACGGGAAATGGGCCGTGTTTTATGATGAGAAGCAGAATATTTACAATCCGGAATATCAGGACGGAATGGATATTCTCCGGTCCTATTCCCATACAAAGTTCCGTTTATTTGTAAATTGCAGAAATACGGTGCAGATCGGCACATACAGTGCAAAGGCAAGTGGTGTGACGTTTGCGGAATTTATGCGGGAAAATGGGGAAGAGGTAGGAAAGATTTCCTATGAGGATGAAAAGGATTTTGGTGGGAAGATTAAGGAGATAATGAAAACTTTAAGAGAAGGAAAAGTATCTCCCGGAGACATTACATTTTTGTCGCCCAAAAAGTACCAAAATTCGAAACTGGCAACATTAAAGCTTACAGTAAATGAATTGCGGGATGATTTTAAACCGGACCCGTCCGTGCCTGTCTTTGCAACGATACAGGGCTTTAAAGGGCTGGATGCGAAGGTTGTGATCCTTTGTGATGTAGAGGCTTTGCGGCGTGAGACGTTTTCGCAGTATATATATCTTGCCGGGACGAGGGCCCGGACGCTGTTATATATTGTTGGGACGAAAGATTTTTGGGAGGAGCATCAGGTGGAATAAGTGCAATAAAAGGAATTGGATAGACGGTAGAGGATATGATGAAGGCGAGGGAAAAAGGCAGGGAACCGGATCAGAGGGATACTAGGAAAAAATGATCTATTGCCGTTTTCTACACTGCAATTTCGGTAATCTGCCTAGTACAAAGCGGCATTTACCTAATTCATATTGCGAACCCGTTACCCTCCTGTTATACTGTCGAAAATCACAGAATAACAGGAGAAAATTGGTATGGGACAGGCAGATATTGTTACGAAAGAATATATGAGAGAGCCACATGTATTTGCAGATGCATTTAATTTTTTGTTGTATGATGGCAGACAGGTGATCAAACCGTCAGAGCTTAAGGAACTGGATACGGCAGAAATGATGTATATTTTTGGTGGCGGAGCCCCAAAGAGGGGGACGGGCGTGCAGAAGTATCGGGATATTTTGAAATATGTTACGGTTATGAGTGGAGCGAAGGCTGCTTACATTCTTTTGGGAGTAGAGAACCAAACAGATATTCATTATGCTATGCCGGTAAAAAATATGGTTTATGATGCGATGCAGTATGCCGAGCAGGTATCACGAATAGCTTCTGATCATAGAAATAATTCAAATAAGGGAACTATGAGCAGTGCCGAGTTTCTGTCCGGTTTTACGAGAGAGGACAGACTGCAGCCGGTGATTACGCTGGTGGTACATTTTGGAGCAGATCCATGGGATGGACCTACATCGTTGCATGAAATGTTGGCAGTGCAGGATGACACAATACGGAGATATGCACAGGATTATCGGGTGCATATGCTGGATCCCGGCAGAATATCCCAGAATGACTTCAAAAAGTTTGCATCAAGCCTGCGGGAAGTGTTAAACTATATAAAGTATTCGAAGGATGAGAAGGGGCTGGCAAGGCTTCTGGAGGAGGATGAACGCCTCAAGAAGCTGGAGGTAGAAGCCGCCCGGGTAATAGAGACAATAACCCATACAGATTTTGCAATCGATGAGAAAACAGAGGTGGTCAATGTTTGCCAGGCAGTAGAGGATATGATGAAGACGAGGGAACAGAAAGGCAGGGAACTGGGACAGAGGGACATGTTGGTACAGTTAGTCAGGAAGGGACTTCTCAGCGTAGCAGATGCTGCATCTGAGGCAGGATTATCCTGTGAGGCATTTGAGCGTGAGATGAAATCAGGAAAAAACTGATCTAGCAATCTGTGGCATCAGTTGGGGGCAAAATACTTTTTGCCCCCAACATCATATGATGGCGGATGATAGAAACCAGGTGATCGTATCCTTTGGGTCCATTCTATCGGATCGCTTCCCTGCACAGGCGCTGCAGATAACCAGATACGGATTCGTCTTCTTTCCGCTTGCTGAAATCGTTGCCGATTTCCTGAATAAGCTCTTCGATTTCCTGACAGTAGTATTGATATTCTGACTGTGCGGTATTAAAGAAGGTATTTGCGTGATCATTGATATCATCCTCCATTTCTGAGATGGCAGAGTGAATATCGGTGATCGTGTATTGGATACTGCCACCTGCCAGAGCTTCGAGGGCACGCAGGAGTCCTCCGTCAGAAATCCGGTTATCGTGTTCTTCCATTTCAACCTGATCCATAAAGTAATCAAATTGATACATTGCATAGAAATCGGCATTTTCGTGCAGCTCTGCTTCAAATAAAGAGGAGAGTGCTTTTTTACTTTGTTTGATCTTCTCCTGCAGCTTTTGAAAGAGCGAAGTTTTCTTGCGGATTTCACAGAGGTTCTGGAGTTTTTCCAATACCTCCGGAGTAAATACATCATGGATCTGCTTGCTGTAATGTTCGGTTGCAGCTTTTGCGATACATTTTGAATCTCCGGGAGAGATATAACGGCGGGCTTCGTTGTAGGCTTTTTCCAGAGCAGCTTTTTTGGCAGCAGTACATTCGGAACGGCTGTCAAAAAAGGTTCCCATAACAGACGAGTCAAAGGAAAGATGATAATGCTCATATATCCGGTATGTTTTCAACCGGTTATGAAACAGGGTTGCCAGAGCAGAATGGGATTCGTGGAAACTGTCATACCCGTTTGCGGCGGCAGCTACACGGGCGGCATCGGCTGTTTCCGGATTCTCTGTGACCGGAAGGGAGATATTTGTCATGGTAATCCCTGCTTTGCGGTACTGCTCCGGTGTGAAAGGATTCTCAATGGAAACATCGCCGATACCAATATATTCAATACCGGGCTTGGAAATAGGAATGGAGAAGCTTTCATTGCAAAGATAGATCTTTGGTTCATCGGCGTCGATCAGATGGGCAAGCTCTTCCTGATCGGTGGCAATGAGGGCTAGTTCTTTTAAGAGATTTTCATCCGCTTTGGTGTCGGAAATTACTTTTTTTACGGTTTCTTCTTTTTGCTTCTGCTGCTTTTTCTCTTCCTCTGATAAAGAGATGTAATCCATATGATTAACCCCGAAAACACGGCAGATTTTACGGAAACAGTTATTGTCACCGGAGCCGATCATGCAAAGCTGTTCCGCCTCTGTTTCATAATAGTGCTGCTGAAGCCACAGAAGCAGGTGGTCATCAGTAAAAGTTGCCAGGATCTCGTCGCGGTTGAAATGTTCCCGGAGCTCTTTCATGGAATGGATTGTTGTCCCTTGAAGTGTCAGTGTTACATTTTCAGGATTTTTGATATTTGCTTTTGAAACAGAACTTAATAATTGATTCATCATATACGTTCTCTCCTTTCGCTATGGTTCGTTGTTTGTTTGATAGATGTATCATAGGACTTGAAAATGACAGAAAGTGTCAATATAAAATAGCAGGGTAAAAAAAATTTTTATTCTAAAATGAAATTTTGATGATAAGCGGACTGAGCAAGCTCCCTCGCGTTGCGAATTCATGATATAATACTGGGACAGAATATATAATAAAAAAACTCGCATAAATTCATTAAAAATAGTATAATAGAAAGGGCATGAGCGGAAATAAGCAAAATGTGAGGTGAACCAGTATAGAACTGAAAATAGCAATTTGTGATGATGAAAAATACTACAGAGAACACATTAAAGAAATAGTTGAAAAATGTTTGGATGAGAAAAACATTATATATGATATTGTTCTTTTCAAAAGCGGAGTTAATTAAAGGGGGAGGAAGATGCAAAGAAAAACAGGTAAAATAGTGATATTTAGCTTTTTGATCTTAAATGTTATATTACGAATTATTTATCAATTTGTAATAAGAACGAGAATACCTTATACTTGGTGGGATGCACATAGATATATGCATTACCCGCAGAAAATAGCAGATCATTTAGCAGACTGTTTCTTTTTTATGAATTGTTTTATTGCCGGGTATATGGTATTTGAGGAAAAACACTATTGTAATAGTATAACAGAAGGTAGGCTGAAAAATAAATGGAGATATTGTGCCCAGATATGTCAAATCGCTGGACTGGCTGTTTACGCTGTTTTATGGCTTGGATTTACTGATGATTTATTGTTACCTATAGATACACCGAGGTCTTACGTATCTATGTTGTTTTATGAAAAGTTGTCTGAAAGACAGTGGCGTAATAGAGGTTATATATATTGTCAGAATTTAGCAATTATTTTAGCACCAGCTTTTATGTTTTTTGTTCTATATTGCATACAATTTTTTAGAATAAAAATTTGGCAAAAAAAAGTAGGATGTTTCGATAAAAAATGGAACACATGGAATATAATATATATTATTATTTTTTTACTTGTTTTTTGCTGGACCTTTGAAGCGCTTAGAGGCTTTGATTTGCTGTCAAAGATTCCGGTATTTAGCTCTTTTCTAAGAGAATATTATCGGAGAAATCCACCTTCAATACCTCCATCAGGGGTTTTTTAAGAGTTAAATTATACGAACAAGACAAGCAAGTGTATTCTGGAGAAACAGGATGCACTTTTTTGCTTTATAGGAAACTTGTCGTTTCCTATAAAGCGAAAAAAAGGATGATTACAGATAAGAAAAAAATGCCCACCAAAAGATGGGCATAAAAATAGATGAGATTGCTTAGAAGAGATAAAAAGTTACGCCATCGGTTCATGGAAAGATAAAACTTCCGTTTGGAAGGATGGATGGCAAAGTTGAATTTGTAATGAGCAATGTTTTTTCTGGCATACAGGCCGTAATATCGGATCTGCTTAAAGTGCTTCTCGGGAATATGCTGAACGAGCCGGTTGATAAAATCCAGGGAAGGGATCGTTTCCTGAACATATTTATCGTCCTCGTGCCGGTTGTAGTGGAAGGTTACAGTATCATTGGCAGGATCGTAATCATCGATACGGGAAGTGGCGATGACAGGGCGGTCAAGATAGCGTCCGATGTATTTGATGACTTTGGAAGGATTGCAGCGGTTAGGTTTTGCATAAACATAAAAACCGTTATTGTGATGTTTGTAGATCTGAGAAACCGTTTTATTAAAAGAAACAGGAGTTTTTTCTTAAGTTCCTTTAAGAGAGTAGTTTGGAAGGAATTGCGCATGAAAACATAGTTACAATGGTTTACGTTACGCCAAAGTCCGCTTTTGTCTAAACCGCCTTCGGAGAGAAGGCAGTGGATGTGGGGATTCCATTTGAGATCACGACCAAAAGTGTGAAGAACTAAAATAAAGCCCGGGGTAAAGAGCTCTGATTTGTTTTGCTTGTGAAACATGCGTAAGATAACACTTTTGACGGCAGAGAACAAGCAGTTTAGAAGAGAACGGTCTTTCAGAAAGAAAGGACGCAGTTTTTCGGCGATCGTGAAAACACAGTGTCTGTGCTTGACATGAATGATCTTAAAGGACATAGAAGTGGTGCGGTCGATGGAGTATTTGTTGCCGCAGGTTGGACAAAAACGGCTTTTGCATCGAAAAGGAGCAAATTTAAGATGTCCGCAGTTAGAACAGCCATACATGGCACCGCCGAAGGAGGGGGCGCCACAATGGATCATCCGATTGATATTTTCCATAACGGAATGACGAGGATGATTTTATAAAATATGTGCAAATTTTGTGAAAATTTCAGAAAACACTTTCATTTTTTGTGAAAATTTACTATAATATAGCTATGAAAATCACCGTTATATTTTTATAAAGAAAGGGAGAGTAGTATTATGGTAAACAGATTTGTATTGAATGAGACATCTTATCACGGAGCAGGAGCGATCAAGAGCATTGCAGATGAGGCAAAGGGACGTGCATTTAAAAAGGCCTTTGTATGTTCTGATCCGGATCTGGTGAAGTTTGGTGTCACACAGAAGGTTCTGGATGTATTGGAGGGAGCCGGTCTTGATTATGAGTTATATTCGAATATTAAGCCAAACCCAACGATTGAAAATGTTCAGACAGGTGTAGCAGCATGTAAGGCAGCAGGCGCTGATTACATTATTGCGATCGGTGGAGGTTCTTCTATGGATACCGCTAAGGGCGTTGGTATTATTATGGAGAATCCGGACTTTGCAGATGTGCGTAGTCTGGAGGGCGTTGCCGATACCAAACACAAGAGTATGCCGATTTTTGCTGTACCGACGACAGCAGGTACCGCTGCAGAGGTTACGATCAATTACGTTATTACAGATGTAGAGAAGAACCGCAAGATGGTATGTGTGGATCCGCATGATATTCCGGTTGTTGCATTTATTGATCCGGAGATGATGTCCAGTATGCCAAAGGGACTGACCGCAGCGACAGGTATGGACGCTCTGACACATGCGATCGAGGGTTACATTACAGCAGGCGCATGGGAGCTTTCTGATATGTTCCATCTGAAGGCAATCGAGATCATTTCCCGCTCATTAAGAGGTGCTGTTGATAACACACCGGAAGGCAGAGAGGGTATGGCACTGGGACAGTATGTTGCCGGTATGGGCTTCTCTAATGTAGGTCTTGGTATCGTTCATTCTATGGCTCACCCACTGGGAGCACTTTATGATACTCCCCATGGTGTGGCAAATGCGATCATTCTGCCAACAGTTATGGAATATAACGCAGAGGCAACAGGGGACAAGTATAAGTACATTGCACAGGCAATGGGCGTTGAGGGAACAGAGAGTATGTCTCAGGAGGAGTACCGTAAGGCCGCTGTAGATGCTGTTCGTAAGCTGTCTCAGGATGTTGGTATTCCGGCAGATCTCAAGGAGATTGTCAAGAAGGAGGATATTCCATTCCTTGCACAGTCTGCATATGATGATGCATGCCGTCCGGGTAATCCGAAGGAGACATCTGTTGAGGATATCACTGCATTGTATGAGAGCCTGATCTAATATGGCAGGTGATACGTTCTGATCGGTGATCGGATTTATTAAAGCATATATAGTAAAAACGAATAAAACGTGTCTGTGTTATCTTACGATTACCGGGAGATAATGCGGACACGTTTTTTGTCGGAATGTCCCAAAAACAATGGGGGTTATTCCGGGGCTGTACTTGCATTATCGGGAAGATAATGGTATATTTAGAAACAGTTTAGTAGAATTTACCTATGGAATGGAGGACAATCATGGAAAAAACAATGGAGAAGATTCAGGCATTGGCAAAGGCGAGAGGTTTTATCTACCCTGGATCAGAAATTTATGGTGGACTCGCCAATACATGGGATTATGGTAATCTCGGTGTAGAGCTTAAGAATAACGTAAAGCAGGCATGGTGGCAGAAGTTTATTCGTGAGAATAAATATAACGTTGGTATTGATTGTGCGATTCTGATGAATCCACAGACATGGGTTGCATCCGGTCATCTTGGAAGCTTTTCTGATCCGTTGATGGATTGTAAGGAGTGTCACGAGCGTTTCCGCGCAGACCAGCTGATCGAGAAGTTTGCTGAGGAGAACAGTATTGCGTTGGATGGCAGTGTAGATGGATGGAGCAATGAGAAAATGCAGGCCTTCATTTCAGAGCACAGCGTGCCATGTCCAACCTGTGGCAAGCATAACTTTACCGATATCCGTCAGTTCAACCTGATGTTCAAGACATTCCAGGGTGTTACCGAGGATGCCAAAAATACCGTTTATCTCCGTCCGGAGACAGCACAGGGTATTTTTGTCAATTTCAAAAATGTACAGAGAACATCCAGAAAGAAAATTCCATTTGGTATTGGCCAGGTTGGTAAGTCATTCCGTAATGAGATCACACCGGGTAACTTTACATTCCGTACACGCGAGTTTGAGCAGATGGAGCTGGAGTTCTTCTGTGAGCCGGATACAGATCTGGAGTGGTTTGCATACTGGAAAGATTTCTGTATTAACTGGCTGCAGACTCTGGGAATTAAGCCAGATGAGATGCGTGTTCGTGATCATGATAAGGAGGAGCTTTCTTTCTATAGTAAAGCAACTTCTGATATTGAGTTCCTGTTCCCGTTTGGCTGGGGTGAACTCTGGGGTATCGCTGATCGTACCAATTACGATCTGAGCCGTCACGCAGAGACCTCCGGTGAGGATATGAGTTACTTTGATGATACGAAGAATGAAAAATATATTCCTTATGTAATCGAGCCATCTCTTGGAGCTGATCGTGTGACGCTCGCATTCCTTTGCAGCGCATACGATGAAGAGGAGCTGGAAGGTGGAGATGTCCGTACCGTAATGCATTTCCATCCGGCAATTGCTCCGGTAAAGATCGGTGTGCTTCCATTATCCAAGAAGCTGGGTGAGCAGGCTGAAAAGATTTATGAGACATTGTCCAAAACATACAATTGTGAGTATGATGACAGAGGAAATATTGGAAAGCGTTATCGTCGTCAGGATGAGATCGGTACTCCATATTGTATCACATACGATTTTGACTCGGAGGAGGACGGTGCAGTGACAGTCCGTGACCGTGATACCATGGAGCAGGAGCGCATTAAGATCGAGGATCTGCCAAAATATTTTGAGGGAAAATTTACTTTTTAATATGAAATGTGGCAAAAACGTGTTATGAAAATGAGCACATATGACAAGGAAAAGAGATGGTGATTTTGTTTGTTCGACAAAATCACCATCTTTTTTTTAGTTTTGGAGAAAGTGACGGATATGTAATAAAAACTTAATAATCTTTTGTATATTGTGACGGTTGAATTGTGTCAGATGCCATGCTAGAATTCCGTCTGTAACAAGAAATCCATTATTATAAGGGGGAATAATCATGAAGACTTCTATGAAGAAAGTACTTTCATTGGCTCTGGCTGGAGCACTTGCACTTACAAGTGTATTTTCTGCAAATGTAGCAGATGCTTCTAATGCCAAGAAGGCAGCCGCTGTTCCTACAGCAAAGCTTTCAATCGCTGCAGCAAAGGATAAGGCAGTTAATGCTTCCACAACAGTAACAGGTGTTGCTGTTTCTACAAAGGGTGCACTTGCCTGCAAGTATGATGCAAAGCTTGCTACAAGTATTGCTTCTGCTTCCGCAGTTGTAGTTTCAGGAGATGCGATCAAGGTTACAGTTACAGCTACTAAGGCCGCTGTAGCATGTACAGATGCAGCAGTTAGCGTATTATCTGCTAATAAAGAGGTTGCTAAAGTTCTTGTAACAATTAAGGGCGCAGCTAAGACAAAGGCTACAAAGTCTCTTAAGTTCAAGAAGAATAAAGTTGTAGTAGCTGCGGGTAAGAGCACAAAGGTTGCTTACACCGTTAAGAAGGTAGCTACAGCAGACGCTGCAAAGAAGGTTACTGTGTCATCTGCCAATAAGAAGATTGCCAAGGCTACTCTTATAAAGGGTAAAAAGAAAGTTAAGGTTTCTGTACCTCGGACCGCTAAGGCCGGCACATCTACAAAGGTAACTCTTAAGTCTGGTTCTAAGAAGGCAGTTCTTAAGGTAGTTGTTAAGAATCCTGCAAAGAAGGTTACTGCAAAGAAATCTACTGTTGTGATCAAGAAGAATAAGACAAAGAAGATTAAAGTGACTGTTAAGGCTAAGAACAACAAGAAGGCTACAACAGATGCTGTTAAGGTTACATCTTCTAACAAGAAAGTTGTTAAGGTTAAGTCCGCAGTAGCTAAGAAGGGGAAAGTTGTTATCACGGTAAAGGCTAAGAAGGCTGGAAGAGCAAAACTGACTGTTAAGGTTGGTAAGAAGAAAGCAGCCGTTAATGTAAGAGTTAAATAATTACATTCTTTTGTGATGAAGCTTAAGGGTGTCGCACTGGTGACAGTGTGGCACCTTTTTTTCTTAGCGTATAGGAAAATATTTATAATATCATACGGAGGAAAATGAAATGGAAAAGCCAAGGAGAAAGAAACGCTGGGGGCGGAGAAAAGTACGCTGGACGGTTATGGGAGCCTGCATGGTATTTGTATGTATTTCTTTCGTGGTTTCTTCTATATGGAGCGATACAAGAAGGTTTTCCAAAGAAAAGGAGCGGAAGGCACAGGTATCCGAGAGAACCTTTGACCCGGCAGAAAAAAAGCGGCCGGAGACAGAGAAAACGGCAGAACCTACGACAGAGCCGACACGAAAGCCGGTGGACAAAACATTGCAGATCTATACTTATCTGCAGGGACCGAAGTCGTGGAATCAGGGGATTGACTGGTCAGGAGAGTGGGGAGAGAGCTATATGGACGGGGGATCTTTTGGCGGGTTTGGCTGTGGCTTGTGCTGTATGGCCAATATTTATTCTTCCCTGACACCATACCAGTGTTCTCCGGTGGACATGTACCGATATGTTAAGAAGCAGACGGGGTATGGAGGCGGCATGGCGATTGACTGGGGATATATCTGCAGGGGATTGACTTCGCTGGGGCTGCATTGCCATGTGGAGCGGAAGCAGGAAACATATCAGGAGTTCCGGGATAATATCCGTAAGTCGAAATGTGCCATTGTGCTGGTTTCCAGTGCAAATTCTACCGTACACTGGAAGAACACACCGGGGCACTATGTGACGATCTTTGAGTTTCAGGAGAAAACAGACAAGGTGTTTCTGGCGGATTCCGGAGATCCGGATCATAACCGGAGGTGGATCCATTTGAAAAAGGTATACCGGTCTTTAAAGACAGCAAGTAATTGGCAGTATCTGGTGGTCAGTGGCTATGATAAACAAAAGGATCATTGGCATCACAAGAAGGCTAACGGTACATGGAACCGCCCTTCGTATCTGAAGGTGAAAAGCTGATCCGGTAACAGACGGGCACGGCAGCAAATCAGAAGATACGGTAATGGGGCAGAGGAATCCCAAGCAGCAGGTAACGCATCAGATCAAACAACAGGATGGCAGGGCCGGAAAGAAGGAACCACAGGCAGCTGTTCAACAGGCAGATCTGTCCTTGAAGATTAAAAGGATGTCCGGTATAATCCCATACATTTAAATGGAGCTGGCGGTTGACCAGGACTCCTACCAGATATTCAATACCGGTGATCATGATTCCACACAGAAGCATTTGCAGCAACAGGGAGAGACGCCCCTGAAAGAGGGATTCAATGAAACCGATCAGCAGAAAACAGATCCCCGCTGTAAAAAACATCGAGATGTGGGAATATCCGCGATAGAGGATTTCGATACCGCAGTAAAGAAATCCTCCGGTAAAAAATATAATGGAATATGCCTGAAGAGAAGAAAGAGCCATATAAATACCATACCTTTCTAATGTAAATGATTGACAGAATTAGTATGATATTTTTTGTTTTTGTTTATACCTGTCTATTGAAGAATGGGATTGGAATATGTTACACTGTATAAAGGTATGCTTTTTGGATAAAAGCAGCTTATAAAAAGAAGCAGAGGTATTACAATGAACTACAATATATTAAATAAAGCAGATAAAGTGATCCAGGCAAAAATTAATGGGGATGAGATCAAGGGGGCCAGTCTCTGTGTGATCCATAAAGGGGATACCGTATATTTCCGTCAGTTTGGTATGGCGGATGTGGCACGGGATATTCCGATGACAAAGGATTCGATTTTTCGCTGTTATTCTATGACAAAGCCTGTTACGGCAGCAGCGGTGATGTCGGCAGTAGAGAAAGGGCTGATCTCGCTGAGTGATACGGTGGATATGTATCTGCCGGGATTTCGTGATCAGAAGGTTCTCAAGGACGGAAAGCTTGTTCCGGTTGAGCATAAGGTAACACTCCAGAATCTGTTAGACATGACAGCAGGAGTGACCTATCCGGATACCAGTTTTCCGGCCGGTACATATATGCAGAATATGATCGACCAGTATTATGCGGATCTGGAGGCAGGGAAGCCAACCACGACATATGATCTGGCCAATCTGATCGGTCAGCAGCCACTGGAGTTTGAGCCGGGAGAGGGCTGGAGATATTCCTTCTGTGCTGATGTGCTGGGAGCAGTGCTTGAGGTGGTTACCGGAAAGACATATGGGGAATACTTAAAGAAAACGATATTTGAACCGCTGGGTATGGTGGACACGGACTTTTATGTGCCGGAGGACAAGCAGAACCGCTTTATGGAGAATTATGAATATAAGCCGGAGAGCGGCACATTAGAGCCATGTACCTGGCAGCATCTGGGCTTATCCTATATGCACAAAAAGAAACCGGCATTTGAGTCCGGTGGGGCAGGTCTTGTATCGACAGTTGAAGATTATTCCCGTTTTGTGCAGATGATGATGCATGGGGGCAGTTACCGCGGTGTCCGCATTCTGGGACGCAAGTCTATTGAGCATATGACGACAAATCATCTGACACCGCAGCAGCTTCAGATGTATGACTGGGAGTCGTTACGGGGATATGGTTATGGTGATCTGATGCGTCAGATGATGGATGTACCAGCTTCTTATGGTCTGGGCTCTGTGGGAGAGTTTGGCTGGGATGGATGGCTTGGCTCTTATGTAGCGATGGATCCGGCAGAGGATCTGGCGATCATCTATGTGATCCAGAAATGCGGTGGCAATGGTTACCGGGATGTACAGGTGCTTCGCAATATTATTTACAGTGCGCTGTAGGGATAGCTTCGGGTATCTGTCTTTTGGAAGGGCGTGGTTACAGGCATGAAGATCATACAGGGAAAACAGGCAGTCGTGACACAGATCAGGACGAGGACAGCAGAGCAGAGGAAGCCGGCAGAGGCTGTCTGTCGGGGAGTTTCAGATCCGGTATACCAAAAGCTTCATTACCATAGTGTGCAGCCTGCGGCAGGACGGGAGACCGTTCCGGTAGTTTTTAATGGAGAGCCGGTGGAACAACCGGACATGGGTGTGCCGGTTACGGCAAGCGTCAGTGATGCGGGGGCGATGAAGCCGGTGATCGAGGAGAGACATCTGGCATCCATACAAAAGGAAATGACGTTGCAGGAGTTGTTTCAACAGGAGAAGGAATAGAGGAGAAGAACGGCAATGGTAGATCATATATTACGGCTGGATATAAAGCCGGTCAGAACGTATAACGATGGAAGGCAGCGCAAAACAACGCTGACCTCCTTTGAAAAGGTTCTGAAAAATAAAGAGAGTGGGATTCAGGACAGCACAGGAACATCTGCACAGAAAACAGAGACGCAGAAGGATACTGGGGCATCAGAGACAGAGAAGACCGGTCAAAGCAGTTCCGATACCCATAAGGTGGTTTTTTCTGATCCGGTGACAGGACAGGCTGTTACTTATGAGGATGTGGCAGCAGCTGACACGTCGGAGCACACGACCCGGACGGGGAGCGCATCAGCAGCATCCCGGACGACAACAGCGGATTCCATGAAAAAGACAAAGTATGATTCGTGGTTCCGGAAGGCGGCGCAGAAGTATAATGTTTCCGAAAGCCTTCTCAAGGGGATTGCAAAAGCGGAATCCAATTTTAATGCCAAAAGTGTTTCCAGTGCCGGGGCAATGGGAGTGATGCAGCTGATGCCTGCCACAGCGAAAAGTCTTGGTGTGACAGATCCCTATGATGCCGGCCAGAACATTATGGGAGGAGCAAAGTGTATTTCCCAGAAGCTCAAAGAATTTAACGGGGATGAGAGAATGGCACTGGCTGCTTACAATGCCGGCAGTGGAGCGGTAAAACGATATGGTGGCATACCTTCTTACTGCAAATCATATGTTAATAAGGTACAGAGCTACAAAAAGGCATATGAGACAGCCGGAGCCGTGTGAGAGCAGGGCGGCGGACAGACACATATGCCGGAGGATATGCTGACACAATGTATTAAGGGGAATTGACAATGAAAAAATATATAATCTGGGACTGGAATGGAACGATTGTCGATGATGCAGGTATTGCATTGGACGCAGTCAATGATATGCTCCGGGAGCAGCACAGACCGGAGATTACCTTAGAGGAGTATCGCAATGCAATGGATACTCCTATTCTTCGTTTTTATGAGCAGTTTTTTGATATGAAGGCAACGGATTTTAACTGGATCACCGAGCGTTTTCAGAGTTATTATGAGAACCATAAGGATCAGCTCAGGCTGCATGAGGGGGTAGAGGGATTATTGGAATACTGCCGCCAGAAGGGATGTCATCAGATTATTTTGTCCTCTTCCGCCACAAGGATCATTCAATTTTATGCGAAGTTGTTTGGAGTGGCAGATTATTTTGAGGCAGTGCTTGGAGCAGACGATCTGCTGGCAGCAGGAAAGATAGAGCGGGCTGTGGGGTATTTTGAGCAAAATAAAATACCAAAGGCAGAGACAGTCATGATCGGTGATTCGGTTCACGACTTTGATGTGTCTCAAGCCCTTGGTATTGATTGTATTTTAATGAGTGGCGGCCATCAGGATCTGCAAAGTCTGCAGTCGTGCGGATGCCCGGTCATTACTTCTTTTCAGGATCATTCCATCCCTGGATTCTGAGTCCCTTTGGATAATGGTTTTTAAGAAGTCCATTCCGGGCCTTGCCCCAGCCGAGAGTGCAGCCTTCATAGCAGACCAGGGTCCACCCCTTCCAGGTGTCAGGACATGAGATGGTTTCCCCCTGGAGATAGCGGCAGGCATCCTCATAGCTGCAATCGAGACTTTGCTGTGCGTCCGTTGGAACCAAAGTCTTTGCCAGAGCATGAGCCGGTTCAAAGCGGTTTTTCTTGCGGGTTCCAAGATGAAGCCCGGTTCGCAGAACCTTCAAACCGGCGAGGGACGGAACTGGAGCCGGGATCAGATAAAGCTCGTCCCCGAATAATTCCATTCTGCCGCCGGCAAGGGCAGGATATGGAGAGAATGACGTGTTTAAATAAGTATCTTTAAATTCGGTAAAGTCTGTCAGTTCAGGCTTTTTTTTGTTTTGTTTCCCTTTTTTCTTTTTGCCTTTGGAAGAATTTTTGGTTCCTGCGGCAGCGTCGCAAAGCAAAGAGACCGGGAGCGGTGTACCGGATTTTTGGAGACGTGCCGCAAAATGACCTTCTCCACGAAGCTTATGAGGCCAGAGGCGGAGCACCTTAGAAGAAATCTCGTCCGAAAAAATGCCTGCAAGCCCATCAGACAATCCGGCACATTCCGGAATACCGGCTACCTGTCGGCCCAGAGAAGTTTTATGCCAGTCAGTCAGTGTGTAATCGGGATGTGTTTCCAGAAACCACTGGATCATTGCTTCGTCCTCCTCCGGTGCGAAGGTACAGGTGGAGTAGACAAGGACTCCGCCCGGCTGCAGCATCTGATCGGCATGCTCCAGGATCATTTTCTGACGGTCTGCGCAGAGGGCAACATTATCAAGACTCCATTCATGAATGGCAGTATCATCCTTACGGAACATGCCTTCTCCGGAGCATGGAGCATCTACAACGATGCGGTGAAAAAACATAGGGAAATGAGATGCCATATTTTCGGTGGATTCGTTACACACCAAAGCATTTGGAATTCCCATGCGTTCGATATTTTGAGAGAGGATCCGGGCGCGGTTTGGAAAAATCTCATTGGAGACCAGCAGACCGTCCCCATGCAAAAGCGCGGCAATATGGGTGCTTTTGCCGCCGGGAGCCGCACACAGATCACAGACCAGCTCTCCGGGCTGTGGGTCCAACAGGCTTACCACGGACATGGCACTGGGCTCCTGGATATAATAAGCTCCGGCCTCATGAAGAGGATGTCTGCCGGGACGATCCCCCGGCCGGAAATAGTAACCGTCCGCTGCCCATGGAACAGGTTCCAGTGGAAAGGGAAGTGTCTTGCAGTCCTGAAATGGATTACGCCGGAGCCCGTAGGCCCGCGGCGTATCATACGACTGTAGAAAAGCTTCCCACTCTGATCCGAGAAGTGGTTGTCTCTCCCGGAGAAAATCAGGTGGTAATATTTTTGGCATAGTCAGTCTCCTATTAGATCAGATCAATGATATCAATATTATCTCCTGTAATACCAACCTGTGCGCCGTCAGCTGCCTCAGCAGAATCCGGATGGGCAATGAGCCATTTGTTTCTTGCCCAGAGATATTTATCATTGTCATTTGCCACTGTGATCTCAGGGGCATCCTCGTTGGTTCCCTTTGGAAGAACGATCACAACACGGAAGCCCTCGCCCTTTTTGGCACTGCATGGTGCGTAGTGAAGGGTAGTGGCGTAAAGCTCAACACCGGTTCCCTTTGGACAAAGGAAAGCTTCTGTCCTGGATGAGTCAATCTTGCCATCAACGATATCCTGCTGTCTTGCCACCAGAAGGATTGCATCATCTGCCGCAATGTCGATCTCACTGTCTCTGTGATACTCAAAGCAGTTGAGCTTGGTATTGGTACCGTTACAGTAACCGATCTCGATTGGCATACCGCCATAGCAGTTATCGCGAAGCTGTGCGTAAGCAGGAGTATCCTCAAGTTCTGCAACAGACGGAACATAAACTACGCTGTCTGCAGGCTTCGGTGTACCTGCCTCCAGACGCTCCAGGAGCAGTTTGTAATCATAGCCATCTACAACTCGTCCGTATGTACGGAATGCATCATCAAATACTGATTGGATCTTCATATAATATTCCTCCATTTCTGTGCCTGAAAGGCCGTTTGTTATATTTATAATTGTACCATATTTTTTGTGAAGAGGGAATGCTTCTGGGAGAAGTTTGCTATTGCCATATGGAGGGGATAAAGATATAATATAAAAGAATATGTAAAGATAGAGATACTACAGCGGTAGAAAACTCAAAGGAGTGTGAAACTTCATATGAGAATTGCATTGGGACAATTAAATATGGTGTGGGAGGACAAAGAGTTGTCCTTGCAAAAAGCAGAAAAACTGATGGAACAGGCATCGGCACAGAAGGCAGATATCCTTTTTTTTCCTGAGATGTCTTTCACGGGCTTTTCGATGAATCTGGCAAAGATCGGAGAATCCGGAGAGGCTTCGGATACGGTTCGTCAGATGAAAGAGCTGGCAGTCCGGTACAAAATGGCTGTGGGCTTTGGATGGGCAGCATTGCCGGAGCTGGGGCAGGAGAAGGGAACAAATCGTTTTACCTTACTGGACAAGGATGGACAGGAGCTGACGGAGTATGTCAAGCTGCATCCGTTCCGGTATGGAGGGGAAGCGGATGTTTATCAGGGAGGAGATCAATTGGTAACGGTACCGTTTTGTGGACACCGGATCAGCTTGTTTGTATGTTATGATCTGCGGTTTCCTGAGATATTCCAGGCGGTATCGGATCAGTCTGATCTGATGGTAGTTATTGCGGACTGGCCGGCTTCCCGTGCAGACCACTGGCTGGCTCTGCTGAAGGCACGAGCCATTGAAAACCAGTCTTATATGGCAGGGGTAAATTGCGTGGGAGATATTGACGGGCTAAGCTACAGTGGTGACAGCAGTATATTTGATCCTCTGGGACAGATGATCGGTACATTACACGGGCAGGAAGGGATCGTTGTCTGTGATATTGGAGAGGATGCAGAGAGACTCCGGCAGAAGTTTCAGATGAAGTGTGACCGCAGAAATGATTTTTATATACAGCAATACGAAAAAATAAGGAAGGTACAGAGTTTATGAGTAAATATGAGATGGCAGTGAGGATTTCCCAGGTGCAGAATCTGGTAGAGGAAAGAAAATATCGGAAGGCGGCAGCAGTGCTTTCGACGATAGATGTGCGTCAGGTGAAGTCCCAGTCGGAGCTGCAGACATTTGCAGAGGTTTATGTAAAGACGGAGCAGTTTGAAGCAGCAAAGGCAATCTATCTGCGGATCTACAAAAGAAACAGAAATAAAAAGGTGCTGTACCGTCTGATCTATCTCGCCATTCGGACCAATCATCTCGACGAGGCGGAGGAGTTTTATGAGGAGTTTCAGGACCTCAATCACAGTGAGCAGGAGAGCCTGATCCTGCGTTATCGTATCGATAAGGCAAAGGGAGTGCCTTTTAACCGCCTGATCGAGACGCTGGAGAGACTCAAGGAAGAGGATTATGTAGAGGAATGGGCATACGAGCTTGCAAAGCTGTATCAGAGAGCCGGCCGGGAGGAAGAATGCCGGAGAGAATGTGAAGATATCAAGCTCTGGTTTGGTGACGGAGAGATTGTGGAGCGGGCACAGGCGCTGCTTGATTATCTGGATGAGGATGAAACGATATACTATGAAGATAGAGATTATACAGTAGATCCTCCGGAGGAACCAAATCCGGAGGATACTGGTTCTCTGCCGGATCTGGGACCGGAGCTGATGAGGCAGGAAATCGAAAAAATGAAAAAGAAAAAACGTGAAGAGAAACGCCGGGAATATATAGAAGACGCTGATGATGAGGACGAGGATTTTGTAGACGATTACGATGACGAGACGGAGGATGGAGAGCTTTTAGTCGCACCGGAGGAGATCACACAGAAGGCGAAGGGTGGATTTCATCTGCTGAGAGGTCTTTGGAAGCACGGAGGCAAAGACAGGACGGAGGAAGAGACTACCGAGGAAGAACATCTGCAGGAGACTTATCCGGAGGATGAGGAAGCAGCCGATATGGTGCCTCAGACCACTGAACCGGCGCAAAACAGTAATGAGGAGACGGACGAGGCGGCGGCAGCCGTGGAGCCGGTATCTGCCGGGGAGGATGATCTGGATCAGTGGAGACCGGAGACTTCCGAGCGGACGGAGACAGCGCAGAGTACCGTTGCTCCGATGAGCCAGGAAATGAAAAATACTCTGGCGGCAGCCGTGGAAAATGTGCTGGCGGAGCAGGCAGCAGCGCAGGAGGAGACGGAAAAGCCGGAGAAGCCATCCCAGTCAGGTTTTGGTATTACCCAGGATCTGGCAAAAGAGATCACAGCGATCTTTGAGGCAGAAAAGAGAGAACAGCTGAAGGAGAAGGCAGTATCTGTTGTGGATGATGCCGCCGGAAGGATCAGCGATGTACCAAATCTTGCTTCGGACGTACTTGGCCGTATGACACAGGCGGTTCAGAGCAAGGTTGGAAAGACATATATTCCAATGGATGTATCGGAACCGGCAGAGGAGACAGCAGATGCGGAGATGGCTCCGGCTGAGGCTGTGGAAGAAGCAGACACAATTGCCGTAGAGCCGGAGGGCGTAGAGGAAGTTCAGCGTCCTGTCGGAATGGAGGAGATCGTATCCTCCGGAGTTCTTCCGGTGAAGGAGGATGACGTTACCATGATCGAACTGGATCAGATCATGCCGGAGCCTGATATACCGGAGCTTCGTCAGGTGATTCCGGAGGACAGCCCGGAGCTTGGCAATCTGCCGGAGCTGGAGGAGGATGAGCTGCCGACGACCAGAGCGCTTCATCATTCCTTTAATGATATTTTGACATTGATCGCTGGAGAGCTGGAGCCAAAGCATTTTGTACTGATGGGTGAAGGAGAGGACAAGATTATCGGTATCACGAAAAAAATAGTTCGTGTCAATTATGAGAAGGGCTTTCTTTCTACCAACCAGATTGCAAAGATCAGTTCTTCCCAGTTAAATCAGATGGATCTGTTAAGAGTATGTAACCAGATCAAGGGAAATTGCCTTCTGATCGACAATGCATCTGAGCTGGCATTTTCCACGATCACAAAGATTTTTGCCGTGATGGATGCCTTCCGTGGGGACTTTATTGTGGTTCTTGCAGACGATGGAAACACATTGGATGAGCTGTTCCGCGTGGCTCCGGCACTGGCAAGACGTTTTGAATATGTAATTGATATTGGGCAGTACAGTGAGGAGGATTATCAGTAAATGGCAGGAGAGGAAATACATGTAATCGGTCATATTAATCCGGATACGGATTCGGTATGCTCTGCAATTGCCTATGCGGCGTTCAAGCGGCAGATGACAGGCAAAAACTATACAGCAAAGAGAGCCGGCCAGATCAACTCGGAGACACGCTTTGTGCTTCAGAAGTTTGGGGTGCCGGAGCCGGAATATCTCAGCGATGTACGGACGCAGGTATTTGATATTGATGTGGTCCAGGTGCCGGGCGTGGGGAGTGATATTTCCCTGAAACGTGCATGGGAGATTATGAAGGAGGGTGGTCTGGCAACGCTGCCGGTGGTTTGCAAAAATGGCCAGCTGGAAGGTCTGATCACCATAGAAGATATTGCGAAATCTTACATGGATGTTTATGACAGTTGCATTATTGCCAAGGCAGAGACCCCATTCCGCAATTTGATCGAGACACTGGAGGGAGAGATGATTGTCGGAGACCCGGATGAGATCATTCAATCGGGAAAATGTCTGATCGCGGCCGCGAATCCGGATCTCATGGAGAATTATATTGAGAAGGATGACATTGTGATTCTGGGAAATCGTTATGAATCCCAGCTTTGTGCCATTGAGATGGGGGCAAAATGTATTATTGTGTGTGATGGTTCGCTGGTATCCTTTACGATCAAAAAGCTGGCGGAGAGCAAGGGCTGTTTTATCATCAAGACGCCATATGACACCTACACGGCAACACGACTGGTCAATCAGAGTATGCCAATCCGTTATTTCATGAAACAAAAGGCGTTGATCACATTTCAGCGCAATGATTATGTGGATGATATCCGGGAGACCATGGCCAAAAAACGATATCGTGATTTCCCGATTATGGATCTCAACGGCAGTTATTATGGTATGATCTCCAGACGAAGTCTGTTGGGGGCCCGCAAAAAGCGTCTGGTGCTGGTGGATCATAATGAAGTGACACAGGCGGTAGACGGTCTGGATGAGGCAGAGGTTCTGGAGGTGATCGACCATCACAGAATCGGCAGCCTGGAAACCATGAATCCGGTATATTTCCGCAATCAGCCATTGGGCTGTACGGCAACGATCATTTATCAGATGTACCGTGAGCAGGAGCTGGAAATCAGCAGGGAAATTGCTGGACTGCTTTGTTCTGCAATTCTTTCTGATACGTTGATCTTTCGTTCCCCGACATGCACGGAGACGGATAAAAAGGCGGCATACGCACTGGCGCAGATCGCCGGGATCGAGCCGGAAAGCTATGCGGCGGAAATGTTTGCCGCAGGGAGCAATCTGTCTGCTAAGACTCCGGAGGAAATATTTTATCAGGATTTCAAGAAATTTGTAGTAAATGACGTATCCTTTGGTGTTGGACAGATCAATTCCATGACCCAGAAGGATCTGGAGGATGTCCGGGAGCGGATGATACCGTATATGGCAAAGGCGCTGACGGCGCATTCCATTCCGATGCTGTTCTTTATGTTGACGGATATCCTGCAGGGAACCACAGAGCTGCTTTGTGCAGGTAACGGAGCGAAGGAGCTTGCACTGGAGGCTTTTCATCTAAAGGACGATACCGATCAGATTATTCTGGAAAACACGGTGTCACGAAAGAAACAGCTGATTCCGGCACTGATGCAGGCAATCCAGCAATAATCAAAGTAAATTGTGTAAAAGATATTTTTCACAAAGTCAGTACAGAGGGGATATTGCGTAGATCTGACTGGAAATTGTAAGAAAATTGACAGAGATTTGACATAAACAGGGAATAAACTAATTATGGTAACCATTAAATTTATCATAAATCGCAAAAAAAGGGGGAGAGAAAGCGATATGTTTCAAGGGGAAAAAAGAAAACAAAAAAACAAAAGAATGTCAATGATGCTGGCAGTTATCATGCTGGCAGTGCAGCTGCTGGGAGCAATACCGGTAAGAACTGCTTCAGCTGCAAGTGACACGGCAGATCTCCGGATTATGTTTACCACCGATCTGCATGGACAGGTTGTGGATGTGGATTATTCAAAGGGAACCTTATTTGCCAATGGGGGATTGACAAAGGCTTCTACTTTGCTGACACAGGCGAAAAGTGAAGTGCCGGATGGCAATACACTTTTATTTGATCTGGGTGATGTAATGTATGATTACACCACGGATTATATTTATGAGCATGACCAGAATGAGATCCAGCCGATTTATCAGGCGATGGCATCGTTAAATTATGATGCGATCATTTTGGGAAACCACGATTATGAGTATACACTTCCTTATATCCAGAAGCAGTATGAAGCAACCGGACTGAAGGATAAGGTAATTGCATCAAACATTACGGATGCGGTGACAGGAAAACATGTTTTTAATGAGAACAAGATCATTGAAAAAACACTGACAACAGCAGATGGATCGCATGTAACGGTTAAGGTGGGGGTGATCGGAGAGTCGATTCCGACATTATCCAAAAAGAGATGTGATTATACCGGTGTACTTGCCGGAGAGGATATGGTTGCTAATGTACAGAAGGAGACCAAAAAGCTTAAGGATGCAGGCGCAGATGTAGTTGTTGTGCTGGCACATTCCGGTGTGGGAACAGAGCAGCCGGCTTTGATGGATGAAAATGTGGGATATGCCCTGACAAAGATTGACGGAGTGGATGCTGTTTTATGTGGTCATAAGCATTCTAACTTCTGTGCAGACGGGTCGACATATTATGATAAATATGAAGGTGTTGATACCAAGAACCATCTTGTGAATGGCAAAAATCTTGTGATGGTAGCCAACAGCGGACAGGGAATCGGCGTGATCGATCTGGGGATTTCTCCGGATAAAAGAATTGTAAGCAGAAAGTCGCAGATTCGCAAAACAAAAACAAATACGGCAATTGACCAGAAGATAGCCGCATATATGGATAAATGGGGCACTACATTTGCAGCGGACAGTACAGAGGTGCTTGCGGAGCTCAAGTCCGATGCCAGATGGCAGAATTATCTGGGTACGCTGGAGGACAGCAGCCCGATTCAGCTGTTAAATGATATGGCGATTTCCTATGGCATGGAATATCAAAATAATGATAATACGGATTGTAAGGGGCTTCCGGTAGTGGCTGCTTCGAGATATTCCCGGTATGGTGCGGGAAGTGGTCTGGACTATTATGATATTAAGGATTATTTTACCAGTGCAGATCTCTATCAGTTAATGAACTATAGAATACAGCTCTGGCGTTATAAAGTGACCGGAGCACAGTTGCGGGAATGGCTGGAATGGTCGGCCAGTGCTTATGAAACAGCCGGTAACAATGTGGTATCCGGATCGGCGATCAGCAGTAGTCCGGCACCGGAGGTCGCAGCTTCCGGGAAACCATCTGTGACACCGGAGACATCCGGAAAACCGGAGCAGATGCCGGGGGTATCAGATGTTCCGGATGTGACAACCGGGCCGGAAACGACACCTGAGGCTGTGGAAACAGCGGCAGTAACGGAAAATCCTTTTGAGACGCAGGAATTATCAGCAGGAAATAAAGGAATATCACAGACAAGTGATCTGTTGGCAGGCATTCTTAATTATAAAGGCTCAAGACCGCTGCAGTATTCTCTGCGGGAAATGTATCTGACAGATCTGAGCCGTTTCTATATTCTCGATGGTGTGGAGTATACGATTGATACCAGCGTAGCACCACGTTATGATTATGATGGCAAAAAGATTAATGATACCTGGCGTGTTACCAGCATGACCAGAAACGGGCAGGAGATTAAAGACACGGATCAGTTCCTGCTGATCGTCAACAGACTGGATACTACAGCAGTACCGGAAATGTTCAAGGTGGAGGCGATGACCAAGCTGAGTATGGCTGATACCAGAGATTATTTCAAAAAATATCTGATGAAGCAGGCAGAATGTGGTACGCTGGGAAATCTGGAGGATAATAACTGGAATGTAAAATATTCCGATAAGTATTATTACATACTGAAAACAGGATCTGCAGCCCAGGACATTGTAAATGCGAGATCCTGGATTAAAGAAAAGCTAGATTCCTCTGAGAATTTTGATTATTACAGAGCCAGACTGGATGCGATGGATCTGGCGGATCACAGTGGACCGGACTTGAATCTGGCAGCATTGACAGAGATCGAGACAAACCATCCGGTTAAGGTAGCCGTTCAGGCAACAGACCGCTCAGGAATTGTTTCGCTGTCCTATCTGAGTGGAAAGTATCTGGCAGATTCCATTGCCTGGAATAATGCCAAGGCAGTTCAGGACGGTGTTTTTGCGGCTGACAAGAATACCATATATTCGGTTAGAGCAGTGGATGGACAGGGAAATGTAACGATCCGTTATATCAGGATCAATAATATCAATGAAGGCATTCTGGAGGCACCGAAGGTAGATACCTATACCAATCGTAAGTCATATATTTCCGGTAAGGCAGAGCCTGTAACAACGATTTATTTCGAGTTGGAGGATTCGACGGTTTATAAGACTACTGTAAATGATAACGGTTCTTTCAAGTACGCTTTGCCACCACAGAATGCGGGCAAGAAAATATTTGTCTATGTAAAGGATGACGAGGGGCGCTGCAGTGCCAGAACCGTTGTCACGGTAAAGAGAACCGGACCGAACAAGCCGGTGATGGAGAAATTGACCACGGCGGTCAGAACGGTGACCGGAGAGATCAATGATAAAAATGTATATCCGTTCTTTATTTTGGACAGCAAAAAAACAGTATTTATGCAGGATGACGGAACAGAAGAACTGTATAAGCAGTGTGAGCTTTATAACAAGGATTATACGGTAGAGAAGATAGCAATGAATATTGCAAGTGATGGCAGCTATACATTTTCACTGCCGTATCTTCTGACAGCAAAAACCGAGGTGAAAATGCGTACCGTGGACGTTGCAAACCGTGTCAGCATGGGTACCAAAAGAGTCGTGAAGCAGACGGTTCCGGCAAAGCCGACCATGCAGACAGTGACAAATCTGTCTACCAAGGTAAAGGTATTCTCTGAAGAGAAGTGTAAAAGCGCTACGATCACAGTGGGCAAAAAGAAGTATAAGATCACCAAGAAAAAATATGTGGCTTCCAAGAAAATGTACCGTTACCAGAGGAAGATTACGAAGACCAATTCCGGAGTGAAGGTAAATGCATATCTTACCAATACAAAGGGAAACAGTCCGGTATTAAAGACAAAGAAAATAGAGGTTGTGCCGGATACTCCGAAGGTGGATAAGCTGAAAGCCGGTCTGAAAAAGGTTACCGGTCATGTTGATGTGGTCGGAGATGGAACAGAAGCCGATGGTGTGACCGTGGAGAATACCAATACCAAGGTATTTATCCTTGTCAATGGAAAGAAGTATATCGCTTCCATTGATTTTGGGGGCAATTATACGGTGAAGCTCAAGAAGCCTTTGATATCAAAAGATAAGGTAATCGTAAAAGCAAGAAATAAAAAGGGCATGGGAATCAAGAAAAAATATATTGTGAAATAGTATTCTGATTCGCAGGAATATGAAAAAGAGGGAGTTTTAATTCCCTCTTTTTTTTGTTGAAACTGTAATGAGATTGTAAGATGCGGATGCTATAATGAGCCTCAGAGAAAATCAAAAGGAAAGAGAGGAATAAAGATGGAAATATTAAAAACCATAGATTTATGTAAACAGTATGGGGAAGGGGAAAACGAAGTACACGCACTGGATCATGTTTCAATCTCGGTGGAGGAGGGAAAATTTATTGCAGTGGCCGGTTCCTCCGGTAGTGGAAAATCCACGCTGTTAAATATGCTGGGAGGTCTCGACAGACCTACCTCCGGAGAAGTCCTGGTGCGGGGAAAAGAAATTTTTAAAATGAATGACGAGGAGTTGACCATTTTTCGCCGCCGTAACATCGGCTTTGTATTTCAGAACTATAATCTGGTTCCTATCTTAAATGTATATGAGAATATTGTGCTGCCCATTGAGCTGGATGGCAGCAGGATTGATGAGGAGTATGTGAATACGATCATACGGACACTGGGGCTGGAGCACAAGATTACCGCAATGCCAAATCAGCTTTCCGGAGGACAGCAGCAGCGTGTTGCCATCGCCAGAGCTCTGGCAGCGAAGCCGGCGATCATTCTGGCAGATGAGCCTACGGGCAATCTGGACAGCCGGACCGGAATGGATGTGGTCTCTCTGTTGAAGGTGACCAGCCGGGAATTTCATCAGACCATTGTAATGATCACACATAATGAGGAAATTGCACAGATGGCAGATCAGGTGATCCGGATTGAGGATGGAAAAGCAGAGGCAGGTGAGGTATCGTGTTAAAAAATAATAATCAGGAGGTGCTTCGCCGCCTCAGCAGACGATCCATGAAAGCAGAACGTACGAGAAATTTTTTTGCAGTGCTGGCGATCATTTTGACCACATTTATGTTTACGTCTGTATTTAGCATTGGCGTCAGCCTGATACAGAATCTGGGGATTATGCAGATACGAAATCTGGGATCGCAGAGTACGATCTGGCTGGAGCAGCCATCAAAACAGCAGATGGATCAGATCAGGAAGATGCAGGATTTGCGGGCTATGGGAGTGCAGGTCAGTGCCGGCAGCAGAAAGGAAGCTTCCGGAGAAAAAACGGTGGCGTTGTGGTATTATGATACGGTAGAATATCAGAAGAATTTTATTCCGGCGATCAGCCGTATCCATGGAACATATCCGGAGAAGCAGGACGAGATTATGATGTCGGAGACGTCTCTTGCAGTGGCCGGAGTGAAAAAGCCGGAAATCGGAGAGAAAGTAACGCTTTATGATGGAGACCGGGAGGAAACCTTTACCTTGAGCGGGTGGTACCGGGACTATATTTATGGAAAAGCGGTGAGTCTTGTTTCAAAGAAATATGTCCAAAAAATGGGACTCGATAAAAGAGAAAATAAAACGCTGTCCATTTCAGCCCAAAGAGGGATGAAATATATTTTATATAAAAAATTGCAGAATCAGGTCAGCATGGATCAGATTATGGCAGCAAACGGTGTGAAACGAACGCAGGCATGGGAGTCGTCATTTAGCGAGGATCAGAATAATGCCGGCGAGAGACTGGTCGTTGTCGCTGTGTTACTTGCAGTAGGAGTGATCATAATCCTGAGCGGTTATCTGCTGATCTATAATGTGATGTATATTTCTGTGACGAAAGATATCCGGTTTTACGGAATGTTAAAAACAATCGGGACCACACCATTACAGATTCAGAAGCTTGTAAAGAAACAGGTCTGGCATCTGGCAGGGATTGGAATTCCGGCCGGAATATTCCTGGGAGTCGTCTGTGCATTTGGAATTGTTCCGGCGGCACTTCATGCTCTTGCGATCGGAGGAAATGATGCCATGCCTAGCCGGATACAGTTCCGGCCGGAGATCTTTGTGGCGACCGTTCTGTTTTCCCTGGTCACCATATGGATCAGCTGCCGTAAACCCGCAAAATTTGCCGGCAATATTTCTGCGGTAGAGGCTATGAAATATAACGGACAATATCAGGAAAAGCTGCGTTCCCATCATACCAAAAGGGGTGGGAAAATCCGGCGGATGGCGTTTCGCAATGTGTTTCGTGACAAAAAACGCGCGATTTTTGTATTTGCGTCATTATTTATGGGAATGATCGCTTTTTTGGCTGTAGATACGATTTTGGGAAGTATTAAACTGGAAAATTATCTGGAAACATATGTGCCAAATGATTATGTGATCTACACCGGCACCGATGAAAATAATGAGCAGATGAAGGAGCAGAAACGGTCATTGGAAACGATGGCAGGGGAGCTTCAGAAGATTCCGGGGATCACTTCTTTTCGATGGAACCGTACAGCAGATATTGTGCTTCCCTTCGATGAAAAGCTGTATAAGCCATTTCTGGATACTGATCAGATGATAGCGCAGGAGAGAGAAGAGAGCATTAAATTTTATCGCAGGGCACAGGAAAAAAAGAACAAAAAAAGTATGTACTCCTGTCCGGTCATTTCCATAGGCAAGGATGATATCCGAAAATATAATGAGCGTGCCGAAAAGGATCAGAGGATCGATGAGAAGGCATTTGAAGAAGGGGAAATATGTCTGATCGGAACGGTAGATACCAAAGAGCAGGCCCAGCAAATGAAAGGGAAAACACTTACATTGGTGGAACGGAAAACGGATAAAGAATCCACCATAAAGGTAGGTGCGTGTCTTACGTCCATGGAAGGTTTTGAGATTGGTTATTACTGGATGTCCATAGGAGCACCGGAGGCAATTCTGGTGAGTGATAAGGCGATTAGCCGGATCACGGATGATCCGGGTAGTGATAATATGATCTTAAACTGCAGGAAAGAAGCAGAAGCCAGTGTGACAAAAAGGGTGAAGGAGCTGGTAAAATCAAATACGGCTGTTGTCAATACCACGATAAAGTCAGAAGCCGCAAAGGAATTTTCCACCTCTATAATGACAATGAAGATTCTGGGAGGTGGGATCTCCGGAATTTTGATCATGATCGGAGTGCTGAATTATATCAATGTTATGCTTACCGGTGTCTTTACCAGACGAACAGAGCTTGCAGTGATGGAGAGTGTGGGAATGACGAAGAAGCAGGTCTGCCGTATGCTTTTGTGGGAGGGAGGCTATTATGGACTGATCAGTATGGGACTGCTGCTAACTTTTGGCAATGTGATAATTTTTTTGTTTGCGAGAGCGGCAAAGACAATGGCGGATTATGCGATATTTCATTATCCTGCCGGCGTTATGGCCGGGATTGCCGTGGTGTCACTGGTTATTTGTATGATCGTTCCGGCTGTGGTATATTATATGATATCAAAGGAGAGCGTGGTACAACGCATGAGACGGGAAGGATAAAAAGTGAAGACAATTTTAATCGTAGAAGATGATGTAAACCTGTGCGGAGGAGTGAAGTTGTATCTGGAAAAAAAGGGATATCAGGTATTGTGTGCCCATTCTCTTCATGAAGCACGACGGATAACGGACAAAGGAGCGGAGACGATTGCACTGATGCTTCTGGACTGCAACCTGCCGGATGGGGATGGCATGGAGTTTTGCAGAAACTGGCGGCGGAGACAGGCTGTACCGGTGATCTTTCTGACTGCCAGAGATACGGAGGAGGATATGATCCGGGGATTCCGGGCAGGAGCAGATGATTATATGGCAAAACCGTTTTCTGTGGAACTTCTGTCGGAACGGATCGCAGCGGTGCTCCGACGCAGTGCGGGAGAAGAGGATCGTCAGATGTTTTGTTATCGGGGACTTGCGGTAGATCTTGGCAAAAAGCAGGTCTTTCGGGAGCAGGAACCGGTAAAGTTGTCCGGAACGGAGTATCGGATTCTGGAGCTCTTAATTGACAATCGGAGTCAGGTTATGACACGGGAGATGCTGCTTCAAAAAATATGGGATATTGATGAAAATTATGTGGATGAAAATACACTCAATGTATATATCCGGAGACTCCGCCGGAAGCTGGAGAAGGATCCGAAGAATCCGGAATATATCATTACGGTATTTGGAATTGGCTATACATTTGGCGATATGTGAAATGACAGGGGGAATCAGTGATTGAAGGTCAGAGAATCCTATCAGAATAAAAAGAACTTTTTGATCGTCCTGTGTACGTTGGTCACAGTGATGATTCCGGTTTACATTGTGTGGGATACAGGGAAAAGCATGGCAGGCTGCATAGTAGGTGCGGCCTGCCTGTTTCTGGATGGAATGGTATATTGGCTGCATCGTATGGACAGATCATATATTACGGGAGTTGTGCAGGAACTGTCCGATTTGCTGGATACATTGATGGAGCTCACGGAGAGAGAGGTGTTTCCGGAGACGGAGGATACCATGCTTTCCAAGCTGCAGGGGAATGTGGTCAAGCTGATCCGGAGAATGCGTCATCAAAATGAAATGACGAGACAGGATCAGGAACGCATGAAGGGGATCATATCGGATCTGTCTCATCAGTTAAAAACGCCTCTGGCCAATCTGAAAATGTACAGTCGTTTTCTTCAAAAGGAAGAACTATCCGAAAAACAGTACAGAGAATATGTGGATATCATATGCCTGTCGGTGGAACGGCTGAACTTTCTGTCGGAGAATATGATCAAGATATCCCGTCTTGAGACGGGATTGATTCATCTGAAATGTCAGAAAAATAAGATCAGCGAAACGGTATTAAAGGCGGTGAAAGATATTTATCCCAAAGCACGTCACATGGGATGTGAAATCATTTACCGGGAGGACAGGGAAAAGGAGCTGTGGGCACAGTTTGACGCAGATTGGACGGCAGAAGCTATTTTTAATATGCTGGATAATGCTGTGAAATATTCTGAAAATGCGCAGAATAAGAGCATTATTTTATCTGTCCGGAAATTGGGACTTTTTGCAGAGATTTCCGTAGAAGATCAGAACGGTTCCATTCCGGAGGAAGAGAAAAACCGCATTTTTCAGAGATTTTACAGAGGAGAGAACAGCGAAGGAAAAGAGGGGATCGGGCTGGGACTTTACCTCACAAGGGAGATCGCATTGCGGCAGGGGGGATATGTTTCTGTGAAGGCAACGGAGCAGGGGAATATTTTTTCCATATATCTCAGGCTGTAAGGGATTTTCTTGAAACTCCGGGTAATTTATGGTACGCTATGTATAACTGTACAAATGCTGTAAGTGCGGAATGTTTTCTATTTTATTAGCAAAAATGTGTGAGGGAAGAGACATGGGAGAAAATGTAAAATTGATCGGTTTGTTTGTTGCAAGAACCTTTGAGGAGAACAATCTTAATTTTATACATGCAATGCAAAATCTCGGCAAGAAGGAGGGCTATAAGTTTGTTATCTTTTCTATGGATACAACAACTCCGTCGAGAGCTGACAGTACGCCGGCCGAGGCAGAACTCTGTGGTCTGGCGGAATATCTGCCTCTGGAGGCGTTTATTATTCTGGGTGAGACCATCAAGAACATGGAGTTGATCGATGGAATTGCAGGAATCGCACGGAGACGGCATATCCCATGCTTTTGTCTGGACAGGGAAGCGGGAGGTAGTTATCCGATCCGTCATGATTATACTTCCGGATTTGAGAAAATGGTGCGTCATGTGGTGGAGGAGCATGGGGCACGTCGTGTCAATATGCTGGCGGGATTTGAAGGTCATGCACTTTCTGAGGACAGAGTGATGGTCTATCGAAAAGTACTGGAGGAAAATGGCATTGCCTTTGAGGAGGAGCGGGTCGGATATGGACAGTTCTGGGAGGTCCCGGCAAGGAAGGAAATGGAACGGTTTCTCAAGTCGGATCTGCCGATGCCGGAGGCGATTGTCTGTGCCAATGATGTCATGGCTTTAGTCGCGTGTAATGTATTGGAGGAGGCTGGATATCGTGTGCCGGAGGATGTGATCGTGACCGGTTTTGACGGTGTGAATGACGGCAAATATTATCGTCCGGTTCTGGCAACCTGCGCTCCGGATTATGAGGGGGCGGTATGGTTTATCTTTGATAAAGTGCAGGAGTGGCGTGCGACCGGACAGATCCGACCGGAGTCCTTTTCCATTCGATATATTGTGAAAAAAAATGAGTCCTGTGGATGTCCTGCTGCCGGAAAAGTCAACAGAAATAAGATCATTCGCGGCTTAGCAGATTCTCTGGGAGATTGTGCATGGCATACTCACGCAATGAATCAGATGCTGACCTCAGCTCTGCCGTTACGCTCCATGCATGATCTGGCACAGATTCTGCCAAAGACAGAATATATCTGGCGTAATGATTTCCGGTATGCGGCTGTGAAGGAGGAACTGATACAGGGAACGGAGGTCAATGGAAAATATCATTCAATGGTTACTCTGATGTGTGGCGGTGATGGAAGATTTCAGAAGGCCGGAGAGCATTTTCCGATTGAAAAATGGATTGATGTGCTCAATGCGCAGGATGACAGCTGGGAGATCATTCTGGTTCGTGTACTCAATGCCGGAAAAACGGTGTATGGTTATTCGGTAGATGGTTTTCACGATATTCATCAGAGAGATGCACAAAGATGCGATGAGTTTAGTATGTTTCTTTCCAATTCCATCAATCTGGTACTGCAGAATCAGCAATTGAATTGTTTGAAACAAAATCTTCTCAGAGCCAATAAGGAGCTGGCCAATCTGTCGGAGCTGGATGCGATGACGGAGCTGTATAACCGGCGGGGCTTTTACAAGTATTTTACGAGAATGCTGTCGGAGACAACACGCAGGTATGCGGTGCTTGTCTCTGTGGATATGAACCGGTTAAAGCATATCAATGATACCTATGGTCATGCAGAGGGAGATTTTGCAATTTGTACCCTGGCTCATGGTGTAAAGGCGATTTGCGGAACGGAAGCGGTATGTGCCCGGTTTGGCGGGGATGAGTTTGACAGTATTGTTTTTGCGGATGATGTCACGGAGCTGACAGAGGAGATTCTGGGACAGCGGCTGCAGGAGCATATTGACCGGACAGCGGGAGTAGACGGAAAGCCATACAGGATTACAGCAAGTATCGGAGTGGTTATACAGGAACGGTCGCGGGATCTGAATATTGAGCAGATGATCGGCGAGGCGGATACATTGATGTACCGCAATAAGAAAAAGAACCGCTAGTCTACCCAGAATAACTCATCCAGTGTTTTATCTAAAACCTTGCAGATGGCAATACACAGATGGATCGTAGGATTATAATTGCCCTTCTCGATGGCATTGATGGTCTGTCTCGATACGCCGACGGCCGTAGCAAGATCCTGTTGGGACATATCCTTGGCGGCACGGGCAGATTTTAGTTTTAAGTTCTTCATAGCAACCCTACTTTCTTATTCCTCTGATCCTTTGTCATAGATAAGCTTCAGATCAAATAGAAGAGTGCTCAACAGGAACAGCATACCAACCATTAAATTAATGTAGCGGTACGAGATGGAATTATTGACAAGAAATGGCTGTTTTCTGTAAAGGGAAAGAAATCCGGGCACAAGATTTAAAATGCTGATCACAATTCCCATAATATTAAATTCCTTTGCATTCTCCTGCAGGGACAGATAGGCGTCTCTCCGGATGCATATGCTTACAAATACCAAAATAGAAAGACACACGCCAAGCCATAATCCACCAAAGGACATAAGCTGGGGACAGCCCAAAAACTCATCGAGACAGGATGCGGCCAGGACATAGCCTATCAGAACAAGAAATGCAGTCTGGTAGGCTTTTCCTCTGGCGAGGATCTGACGCTCATCGTATGTGATTTCCGGGTTTAACATTTTGGGGACGCGCCGATGTTTGCGACAAAGGATGCGAACGACCAAAATGACCAGAATAACAGCGGTAAACCCACTCAACATACCGACAATATAACTAATGGAATGATTCATACGAACACCTCAATTCTCAAAATGTAATCACATAAAATCTCAATCTTTGTATCGGATAGCAGATCACTAATTATTTTTCAGATTTTTCAATGCGGTCGTCAGCTTGATCGGATTACCATAGAGCAGAGTACCCATACGGTAGATCTTGGCGGCAAGCCATCCGGCTGCAAAGGTCGATACAAACAGGATCACTGCGGATGTCATGATTTCTGCCATGGTAACGCTTCCCATACCGATCCGCACAAACATAGCGGAATAGGAAGAAAATGGCAGGAAGGAGCAGACCTTCATCACGACGCTGTCCGGTGTCGGAAGCTGGAACATTACCACAAAATAGACGATCATAATAAGCATTTGCAGAGTTCCGGCAGATTTGTTGATATCCTCTGTCTTGGAGACAAGAGCACCCATTGCGCCATAAAGAAAGGCGTAGAACAGAAAACCGCCGATGCCAAATACGGCAAATCCCGCAAGGACACTGCCGGGAATCTTCAGGATCATATCCAGCTTATCGCCCCAGTATGTGTGATTGATGTTGTAACCGATCAGGGCCGATGCAAGGATCAGACTGATCTGTACGATTGCAGCAGTGGCTCCGGCAAATACTTTGCCGAACAGCAGATATTTTGCATCCACACTGGTGACAAGAACCTCGATGGATCGGTTGCTTTTTTCAACTGTGACCGAGGTGGCAACCATAACACCGTACAGGATGATCATCATAAAGATCACCATAACAAGGACATAGCAGTACCAGTAATTATCGCCGGCATCCTTTCCAAGGATCTTTTCGGTGCAGTTGACAGGAGCATCGTATTCGGCGGCAAAGGTTGCATAATCCAGACCCTTTTTCTGACAGTAAAGCTGCTGATGTACCTGGGAAAGAAGTCCCTCGAAGATCATCTGATTCTCGTCGTACATATCACGGTTTATCACATAATACTCGTAATTCAGATCATCCTTGACATCAAAGCCGGCCGACACGTCTTCTGCTTTCACGGCTTTTTTCAGCTCTTTTTCTGTCTTCATAGCAACGATGTCGGTATCCTCAAAGGTCTGTTTCAAAACAGACATGTCTCCGAGTATGCCGGTTTCATCAACAACGCCGATCTTTGTTTTATCCTTTTCGTCTGTTTTCGTTTTATCGGAGGTATCCTTGTTATCTCCGGACTCTGTGGAAGTCTTTTCGATGCCAAGCATATCTGACATATCAAAGAAACGAGGCAGAAAGGTGGCTGCAAAGAGCAGAACCACCAGAAGGATGGTTGTAATGGTAAAAGATTTATTTTTTAAATAACTTTTTAATTCAAATTCATATATGGTAAAAAATCGTTTCATAAGCTCTCCTTTTTGTGCTATTCACCGGCACGGGCAACAAAGATATCGTTCAGGGATGGTTTATAGGTTTCGAAATGCTCAATGGAAATGTCCTCCATCTGGGACAGCTTTGCCAGCAGCTCGCGGCGGCTTACGCCTTCATTGAGACGAACGATCACATCCTCTTTCGTCTGTCCTGTAATCTGGACAATGTCAGAAAGACGGCTCTGCAACTGATCCGTAAACTCCTCCGGGCTCAGATCAAGGGCACTTAAGACAAGCTGATCCTTTCCAAAGTCACGTTTAATGGTGTCCAGATGACCGGACAGAACCACTTCTCCGTGATTGATGATCACGATATCCTCACAGAATTCTTCCACATAGCTCATCTGGTGGCTGGAGAAGATGACAATTTTGCCATCCCGGATCATCTCCTGAACTACCTCCTGCAGAATCTGGGAATTGACCGGATCAAGACCGCTGAAGGGTTCATCCAGGATCACGATCTCCGGATCGCAGACCAGAGTGGAGGCAAGCTGGACCTTCTGCTGATTTCCTTTGGAAAGGGTCTCCAGAAGTCTATCCTGATATTGGGACACCTCCAGACGCTCCAGCCAGCGTTTTGCATTGGCAGAAGCCGTTTTCCGGCTGACACCCCGGAGCATAGCAAGGTATATCATCTGCTCCAGAACCTTTCGTTTGGGATATAACCCTCTCTCCTCCGGGAGATATCCAATCTGTACCTTGCGGGGCTCGAAGGGCTTACCGTCTAAGGTGATCTCACCGCTGTTTGCATGAAATACATCCATCAGGATGCGGATCGTGGTAGTCTTGCCGGCACCGTTCCGGCCCAGCAGTCCAAGGGCCTTACCGCTTTCAACAGAAAAGGAAATGCCCTTCAGGACATTTGTTTCGCCGAAAGACTTTGTAATATTTTTCACTTCCAGTTTCATAGGAACCTCCGTTCATATGGGAAAAGCGGTCGGATTGATATGTAAAACCGTCTTTTCTTCTGAGTTATTATGTGTGTTACTTGTATAAGAGTATAATGAGCTCATGACAAAATGTCAAGTATATTTTACAAAATGTCGTTTTGAAAGGAGGCTTGTTTTTTCTTGAAATTCTGTTCATAATAAGGAAAGTGAATTACAAACAGAAAATGTGAATCAGAGAATATAGAGAAAAGAGACGAGGAATGAATGATGAAGAATATAAAGCTTACTGCATTTGATATGGATGGAACACTTTTGAATGACCGGAAGGAGCTGCCGCCGGATTTTCCGGCGTGGGTGAAGAATCATCCGCAGATCCGTAAAGTGATCGCCAGCGGACGCCAGTATTATACTCTTCGGGATAATATGGGAGAGTTGAAGGACGAGTTTCTTTATGTGGCAGAAAACGGTGGTGTTGTCTATGAAAAGGAGGAGGCGTTATATTGTGATAAGATCCCGTCAGAGGATCTGCGTTATTGTGTGGACAGGCTGAACCGGATGGAAGGAGTCACCCCCATGCTCTGTGGCGTGAAAGGAGCATATATCCGACAGGATACGAAGGCAGCTGTTTTTAAAGAAGCATCCATGTATTATCACCGTCTGACGAAATGTGAGAATGTGATGGAAGAGGCACTAAAGGACCGGATTGTTAAGATTGCGATATTTGTAGAGAATTATCAGGTAGACAAGGCTGCGGCTGCATTTGCAGATCTGCCGGAGAGACTGGCAGTTGTGGTATCCGGGGACAGCTGGATCGATATCGCCAATGCCAGTGCCAATAAAGGAGCAGGAATTGCTGCGATTCAGAGAAAATATCAGATCAAGCCGGAGGAGTGTATGGCGTTTGGGGATTATCTCAATGATGTGGAGCTTTTGAAAAGCTGTGGGGAAAGCTATTGTATGGAAAACGGGCATCCCCGGTTGAAGGAGATTGCCCGTCATATTGCTCCGTCTAATAATGAATGTGGTGTGATGCAGGTCATCAATCAATTACCGTTTAATGTCTGATCGATTTCTGAAAAGTTGATCAGTAAATTTCCTTCGAAATAATTTACCGTTACTATTTTTACCGAAATATATAAAGCACAGTTTGCGGCAGATGTATAACAACTGCATTTTGAAATTACGTTTCATTTCCGGTTTTTTGTATGCAATCAGCGGCGAAACTGACGACATAATATAAGTGAAAGGGTAATAAATACATCGATGGAATCCAATCCTTTCAGTGAGGAGAGCAGCGTGACAATAGAAGAAATAGAACAAAGCATAGCATCTTATGGGGAGGATGTATTTCGGTTTTGCTGTTATCTGACAGGAAATCGAAGCAGTGCAGAGGATCTGTATCAGGATACATTTCTGAAGGCGATGGAAATTACGCGGCCTGTGGAGCCGGATATGGCAGGAAAGTTTCTGGCAGGCGTAGCAGCCAATCTTTGGAAAAATCAGTGGCGCAAGGAAAAACGCAGACAGAAATATGTAATGCAGAATATTGGTCCGGAAAATGGGACACTTGGTGAAGAAATACCGGGGGAAACAGATCTGTTGCAGGATTATGTGAAACAGGAGACAGGAAAGCTGGTACAGCGGGTGGTCAATGGGCTGCCCGAAAAGTATCGTGTTGTGGTATTACTTCATTACAGTATGGATCTGACAACACAGGAAATTGCAGATCAACTGAAGATTAGCAGGGGAACTGTGACAAGCCGGCTGCTTCGGGCAAGAAAAAAGATCAAACAGGAATTGGAGGCGAATGGATATGAAAGATAGAGTAGACGAGATTATCAGAGAAACATATCATCAGGGGAAACAGTTGTCGGGAGATCTGAACCGGAAGGTTTTGAAAATGGCGAACGAGAAGCAAAAGGAAAATTCCGGTGCTTTTGACGGTGGGAACAGAAATAATCGGAGAATGATAGGATTTACCTGGCAGAAGGCAGCGGTGGCTGCGGCACTGGTGGCCGTGGTACTGACAGCAGGAGCAGGGGGAGCTTATGCGGCAACGCATTATTTTGGAATACAGGATTTCTGGGGAAAATCAGGAAGTCATCTTACTGAAGATGCCAGAAAGCTGATTGAAAGTCATCCGGAGGTAACTATGGATGCTTCCCGGAAAAATGCAGATATTCTGGATTATGAAGTGGATTCTGTTCTTTGTGACAGCAAATATGTAACAGCCATTGTAAATGTAAATATTAAAAATCCGGATAAATATCTGCTGGTTATGGATCCGGATGAAATGACCTCTTCTGTTTCTGATCTGGGGATTGATGAAAACGCAGATATTTCCATTTCAGACTATTGTGAGAAAAAGGGGTTGATCCCGGTTCGGCTGCATTTACAGGAAAAGGATGCGAAGGATGCGGAAATCGTTTCAAGGGATGTGAAACAGTTATCCGGCACGAAGGGAGTTATTGAGGTCAATGCAAAACGTCGTTCCGGAAAACAGAAATTCCAGCTGACGATCCAGCCGCTTCTGATGCTGAATAACAGCAGTGAAACCCATTATGATCCGGCGATTGAAATTGATGTGAAGGATCACAGTACAGAAAAAAGTGCTTATTATGTGATGCAGGATCAGAAGAACAATCCGATACCGGGTACCCAGGTGACTTTAAAGGAAGTAAAACTGACGACGACAGAGGTGGGTTCTTATCTGACTGCACATTATGAAGAAAAGGGCGTGTCCGGGGACGCATCCGCAAGCTGGATGGAGCTTTGCGATGAGGACGGAAAGCCGGTTTCCTTTAGCGGCATGGATGGCGGAAGATGTTATGAAGCAGGAAAGAATGAGTATGTTTCCGAGGGCTGTTATGAAAGTATCGGCTTGCCGGAAAAGATTTATCTGTCCATCGGAGATTCCGGTGAGATTGTAGAGCTTACAAAACGGGAAAAATAATTAACAAAATATATGAAGAAAATGTCTGCATTAAAATATTTAAATCGCAGGCAGAAACAGAAAAAGGAGGTTTTGCCATCAGGGTAAAACCTCCTACTCGATTATCGGAAAATGCCTGTAGGATATTTGGCATCAGGCATGCTGATAATAAAATACGGCAAGCTGTGTCCTGTCTCTAAGCTCCAGCTTTTCCAGAATGCCGCTGAGATAATTACGGACGGTTCCCTCGCTGAGAAAGAGCCGGGCGGAAATCTCTTTATTGCTGAGACCCTGCGCCACCAAAGTGATGATTTCATATTCCTTTTCTGTGATGCCGTGGGAGTTGTAGTCGAAGGAGGGCTCCGGCCTCATAAGCTCTGGAAGTTTTTCTATGATCTCGCTTCCATAAACATTCTGCCCGGAGTAAACGGCGTTCAGTGCCGGAATGATGGTTTCATAGTCCTGCTTGACGATATAACCTTTGGCACCAAGCTGCAGGGCTTTGGTGATGTATTCGTCGTCTACAAAGGTAGTGAGAAAAAGAACTCTGGCATCGGGAAATTCTGCAAGGATATCAGATAATGCATCGGTTCCGCTGCGGTGCTGCATCCGGATATCCATTAGCACAACATCCGGGCGATACTGCCGGTATAAAGGAAGTGCATCATTGCCATCGTGGCCGATGGCGGTAACCTGAATGTTATCATCGGCTTCCAGGATCATTTTTAAGGACATGCAGACGAGCTGGTCATCATCGATCAAAACGATATTCATAATATAATTCCTTTCCTGTTTGTATTTTATAGGATAATATTGAAGCAGCAGAAGCCGCACGGCAAAGTAGTGTTAAGATTTCGGAATGGAGATAAATATTCGAAATCCGTGTTCCCTGCTGATATGCAGGATTCCGTGAAGAGCCTCGACACGATCCCGCATATTTGGAATGCCCATTCCGTCAGATGAGATTCCGTGGAAATCCGGGAAAGGTTTCGCCGGATTTCCGTTATCTTCGATCAACAACTGGTAAAATGCCGGATGTTCCCTGACGGTGATTAGCACTTTTGTGGCGTTGCTGTGTTTCATGATGTTATTGAGTGCTTCTTTGGTAACCGCCAGGAAACAGTATTTGACATTTTTGGAAATATGACGGGAAATATTACACTGTAACAGCACGGGACAAAAGGTGAAGGAATCGGTGATGTCCTGAAGTGCCGATTTTAAGTCAATGGATTCGTCTCGCAGATCATGAACACTATTGCGGATGTTATCCATGGCGAGGTTAAGGGTGTCCTTTAAAGCGGACAGATGAGGAGTAAGGGCTTCATCCCTGCAGATGGCAAGCAGTGCTCCTGTCTGCAGAATAGAGCGGGACAGCATATGACCGACATTATCATGAATCTCTCTGGCAATACGGTTCCTTTCCCGGAGCGTTGCAATATAAATCTGATCATTTTGATTTTCTAATATTTGGCGGTTTGCTTCCTGCAGAGTAAGCTCCCGCTCGACGCTGTCATCCCGGAGAATATGGATCTGCTCCGTTAAACCGGCACGCATCCGGTTGGTGTGGGCAAGATAAAAGCTGATCGCTGTGATCAGCATGAGAAACAGGATCGGTTCACCGGATATCCGATAACTGTAGCTGATCACCGGCAGAAGATAAAGTCCGGAGGAGATATATTGCCGGTGTAGAAACAGCACATAGCAATGCCACGGTAAGAATACCGACATTTGCGGAAAAAAGAGGCAGAGGATCAGAACGGTAATCCCCAGATATGCCCGCTGTTTATCGGATGAACATAGCAGTTCAAAGCAATATATCGTGATCAGAAACAGAATACCGGTAATGTGTATGGGATCCGGCCGGAAGGACGGACAGGCCAGAACACACAGGATAAACACGAAAATAGAATCTATGTAGGTAGACATTGTCATTAGCCCTCGTCTTTCTGTGAATTAAAATATCAAATCCGTAAATATACTGCTTTTATTATAAGGGATTTGAAAGGGGATATCCATAAGCATTTTGAGAATGTGACAAATGTCATATGACATTTTTACAATTTTCACTACCATGGTACTGTTTATTTCGGTATTATAGAAGTATGTTTTACAGCAGGTGTGAAATTTTATGTCTGAGAAAGGGATATCATATTATGAAGGTTGTAAAAATTGAAAATTTAGTAAAAAGATACGGAGATCTGGTAGCCGTGGATCATTTTAATCTGGAGATTGAGGAGGGAGAGATTTTTGGCCTTCTGGGGCCAAACGGCAGTGGAAAATCTACAACGATCCATTGCCTTTTGTCGCTGCTTTCCTATGATAAAGGTCATATTGAAATCTTCGGACAGGAAATGACGCCTGCCAGCTATGATATCAAAAAAGATATCGGTATTATTATGCAGAATGTGGCAGTATTTCAGGAGCTGACGGTTTATGAAAATATTGACTATTTTTGCGGATTATATGTACCGGAAAAGGGACAGAGGAAAAGGCTGGTGGAGGAAGCGATTGAATTTGCCGGTCTGTCTGAGTTTCGGAAATTTTATCCGAAGAAGCTATCCGGAGGACTGCTCCGCCGCTTAAATATTGCATGTGGAATTGCCCATAAACCGAAGCTGATCATTCTGGATGAGCCCACGGTTGCGGTAGATCCCCAGAGCCGTAATAAGATTCTGGAGGGGATCCGGGAGCTGAACCGGCAGGGAGCCACGATCATTTACACGACGCATTACATGGAGGAGGTAGAGCAGATCTGTACCCGGATCGCCATTATGGATAAGGGAAGAAATCTGGCACTTGGCACGAAGGATGAGCTCAAGGCAATGATCGATCTGGGAGAGACGATCCAGATGGAGGTGATGGAGCTGTCGGAGGAGGTTTCCGATGCAATCCGGACCCTTCCCCATGTGATCAGTGTCAGCTATGATAAGGGACTTCTCAAGGTTCGTTTTTCGAAAGGAAAGCACAACTTACTCCGTCTTCTGGATCTGTTGAAGGAAAAGGAGATAGCGTTTGGAAATGTTCATTCGGAGCTTCCGACGCTGAATGATGTTTTTCTGGAGATTACCGGCAAGGAACTTAGGGACTAATGTCAAAAACTGTTGATGCGAAAAGGAGATTTTTATGATACATATCAAATATCGAATGAAAACCATGCTGCGGCAGAAATCGATGATCTTCTGGTCGTTAGCATTTCCGTTGATCCTTGGGATGCTGTTTTATTTTATGTTTGGCGGGATCGAAGATCTGGAGCAGTTTCAGAAAGTGCCGGTGGGGGTAGTGAAAGGGGATGCGCTGCCGGAGGAGTTTGTCACCATGCTGAAAGAGGTAAAAACGGAGGATGAGATTCCGTTATTTCAGGTAAAGACATATGATGATCTGACCGGGGCAGAAAAAGCACTGCAGTCTGAGAAGATATATGGAATCATTCAGGCAAAGGATGATCTGTCATTGACAGTGAAGTCATCGGATCATTACAGCAGTCTGATCAAAACATTTCTGGATCAGTATCGTGAAAATACAGCATTGATCACAGATATGGCAAAGAAGCATCCAGATTATGTGTCGTCTTTTGTGATGGATATGGCGGCGGGAACACAGGCAAAGATTACGGAAATCCCGTTAAAGGGGGCCGATAAGGATCCCTATGCCCAGTATTATTATGCGCTGATCGCGATGACCTGTCTGATCGGGACCATGGTGGGCCTGCACAACGGAAATGACATTCAGGCAGACCTCACGGCGGTGGGGGCAAGGAGAAATGTTGCACCGACACCGAAGCTGCGTCAGGTACTGTACGATTTTGTGGCCACATATATTTTATACTGCATTATCGTAGCGATCGTGATCAGCGTCTGTGTATTTGTCTATGACCAGGATTTCGGACAGAATGCGGGACTTGTCCTTCTGGGAGGATGGATCGGCAGCTTTACGGCACTGGCGATCGGAGAGGTGATCGCTGTCTTTATCAAAGGAACGGTTCAGAAAAAAGAAGGAATCTGTGCGGCGGTATTTATGATCAGCTCCTTTCTGGCAGGTCTTCAGTGGGGGGACATTACATTTATCATTGAAGAGAAATGTCCGGTGGTCAACCGGATCAACCCGGGAACCCTGATCGTTAATGGTTTCAAGAGTCTGTCCGTATATGGGGACAGTCATCGTTATATGATCAATATGGTGACGCTGGCACTGATCGGGATCATTTGTGTGATCATCAGTGTATGGAAGCTGAGGAGGGTGAGATATGAGAGTATTTAAGGCTTTTTTTCTGATATTAAATAAATACAAAGGGACTGTCTTTATCTTCTTTGCGGTTTTTTGTGCGGTATCCCTGATCATGGCGAAGGTGAATGGAGGGGGAGGAGAGTCCTCCTTTCAACAGGACAGTCTTGACATTGCTATTGTGGACGAAGATGATGGTGCGATGGCAGATCAGATAAGGGAGTATTTTGGGACACACGATCAGGTGACCAAAATGAAAATGGATCAGGATAAAATTACAGATGCATTGTATTGGAGAAGACTTGATTATGTGCTGGTGATCCCGGAGGGAGCAGGAAAGACGCTTGCCCAGGGAGAGATCCCGGAGCTTTCCTGCATGAAAGTGCCCGGATATTTCGATTCGGCTTACTTTGAGGCGGAACTGCAGATGTATCTGCAGAAAATGGCAGCTCTGATAAAAAACGGAGTTGATACAGATGCGGCACAGCAGCAGTTGATGAGGCTGCAGCAGAAGGAAACGAAGGTGCGTATGGCATCCTTTGTCAATAAAAATCAGGGAGATATGAGTACCCGTTTCTTTTTGTATGTGCCATATCTGTTTATTGCGGTAGGCATATCGGGAATTGGTCTGGTGCTTCTTCGGATCAATGGGAAGGAGGTCCGGGAGAGAACGGAGTGTGGTGCCATGCCAATGAAAAAGCGGGTGATGGGACTGACGGCAGCAATACTGGTATATGGTCTTTGCCTGTATCTGTTTGTGCTGGTAGCGGCAGTGGTAATATCAGGAGGAAACATACTGACAGACGCAAGACTTCCATGGTTTGCGGTCAATATTTTTGCGATGCTTTTGTTTGGTATCAGCCTTGGCTTTTTTACCGGCATGACCGTAAAAAACAGCGATGCAGTAAATGGCGTGGTAAATGTAACCAGTCTGGTGCTTTGTTTTCTGGGTGGTGTCTTTGTCCCGAGACAATTTTTTGGAGATGGTGTCATGAGGGTGGCAAAGCTCTTTCCGACATACTGGTATGTTGTGAATAACGAGATGATCGGAGCCATGAAAAATGTAACACAGAGTTTCGTACGGAATGTATTGATTCAATCGGTGGTATCTGTGGGTTATGCACTTGTCCTGTTTGCGGTAACACTGGTGATCGTATCTGCAAGGCGCAGCTCGCGTCAGTAATCTTCTGAAAATATAAACAGATCGGTGGTACAGTGACGGAAATAGATGAATTTAAAACAGGAACTTCTGCTTTTTTTGCAGGAGTTCTTGTTTTTATGGGTATAATTATTGTAAAATATAAGCAATGTTAGAAATGAAGATTGATATTTTGTCAAATATATTAGAAAGGGGTATATCCTATGGCATATGATGATTATTTGAAAGCACAGAAGCTGGCGTTGAAGGCTTATAAAAGCAAGACATTACAGGGAAGTTATCCATATCTTCCTGTATTAGATGAGATATTATCCCATGTGCATATTGAACGGGAAGAAAATCTGGGAACAATCAATATTCCTGCCAAGCAGGTGATCGGTACTTCTTCTGCAGGAAGGACACAGGCATTTGCTTACAATTTCATGCCTCTTCTGAATTATGGAAGTGAATTTTCGGTGAAATGGTCACTGCTGTATGATGCACAGATTCAGGAAGGAATTCATACGCCGATCAAGGTATATGAGTTTTTAAATAAATATTATGTCATCGAGGGCAATAAGCGTACCAGCGTATTAAAATACGTGGGATCCCCTACGATTCCGGCAGAAGTGATCCGTAAGGTTCCCCGTCTGACGGAGGACAAAAATATACAGATATATTACGAATTTATGGACTTTTACAAAAATACAAAGATCAATTATGTGGTATTCAGTGAGAAGGGAAGTTATCAGAAGCTGTGCCAATATGTTGGAAAAGGTGCGGATGAACAGTGGACGGAGGATGACCGCATGAACTTCTCTTCCTTTCATGTGGCGTTCTACGGAGCTTATAAAGACATGGGGGGCAACGAGATCAAAGGAATCACAGATGATGATGCTCTTTTATTCTATCTGTCCCTTTATCCGTACAGTGAGTCCGAAGACAAGCTGACAAGTGAGATCAAAAAGGATCTGTCCAAAATCTGGACGGAAATTAAAACGCTTGGTGAGGAGGAGCCGGTAGAGCTGCTGACGGTTCCAAATACAGAGACTTCTATGATCAAAAAAATGCAGTCGCCGAAGGTACACAAGGTAGCCTTTGTATATGATGTCAAGCCGTCAGAATCGGACTGGATCTATGGCCAGGAAATGGGAAGAAAGCATATTATTGACGCTTTTCACGGGGATATCGATGCGAAAGCATTTATTGCAACGCCTTATGAGGATGACGAAGAGATACTGCGGAAGCTCTGTGAGGAGGGGTATGACATTATCTTTGCAATCGCGCCAATGTTTGTGCGGGCCTGTATTAAGGTTGCTCCATTATACCCGAATACAAAGATACTGAACTGTTCGCTGAATTCCCCGCACGCATCCATCCGGACATACGGAATCCGTATATATGAAGGGAAGCTTCTGCTGGGAATGCTGGCGGCCAGTCTCAGTGAGAAGGACGACATAGGTTATCTGGCGGATTATCCAATCTATGGCGTGATACCGGGAATCAATGCTTTTGCTTTGGGGGCAAGGACCATTAATCCGAGGGCAAGGGTCCATCTGCAGTGGTCTACTATGGAGAATTGTCGTTCCGATGAGTATTTTTTACAGCACGGGATCTCGATGATCTCTTCCCAGAATATGATTTCTCCAACCAAGGAGGATCGCGCACTGGGACTGTACCATTTATCGGACAAGGGCACAAAAAACATTGCAACCACCGTATATCAATGGGGTGCTTTCTATGAGGAGCTGATCAACAGTATTATGCGGGGGTCCTGGAAAACCGACACAACCAAAGAACCCAAGGCATTAAATTATTGGTGGGGATTATCGGCAAATGTACTGGATGTGATTCTGGGCAGCAGTGTTCCGGACAATACAAAGAGGCTGATCAATTTCCTGAAGGGTTCTATTGCCAATGGAAGCTTTCCTGTATTTTCCGGTATATTATATGATACGGAGCATAATTTGCGGTGTGGGGAAAACGAAACACTGGCACCGGAGGATGTTATGATGATGGATTGGCTGATCGAAGGCATAGTGGGAGAGATTCCTACCATTGACCAGCTCAGCGACCATGCAAAGGATCTGGTGCGTCTCAGGGGCTTGAAACAGACGCTGAGTGATCAGGAGAGATCGTTGGTATAGCGGGGTGAGGAGAGAATCATGAAGATATTATTATTGGCTGATGAAGAGTCAAAATATTTATGGGATTTTTTTGAAAAAGAAAAGCTGGATGGCATTGATCTGATCATATCCTGTGGAGATCTGAAGGCGGAGTATCTGTCGTTTCTGGCGACGTTTACTACGGTTCCGGTTCTTTATGTTCATGGAAACCATGATGTGCATTATGACCGGAAAGCACCGGATGGCTGTGTATGTATTGACGATGAGGTGTTTGTATATAAGGGACTCCGGATCGCCGGACTGGGAGGCTCTATGTGTTATTCCATGCGGAAGTATCAATACACAGAGCACCAGATGTATCAGCGGTGGTCACGGTTAAAATGGAAGGTCCGCATCCGTGGCGGTCTTGATATTCTGGTGGCTCATGCCCCGGCGAAGGATCTTGGGGATGGGGAGGATCTGCCCCATCAGGGTTTTCGGTGTTTCCGGTGGGTCATGAAGCATTATAAGCCGGAGTATTTTTTCCATGGTCATGTACATATGAATTATAACCGGAATCAGCCGAGGATAAGCAAGTATCTTGATACGACGATTATCAATGCATACGAGAGATATATTGTGGAGGTGCCGGAGCCGGAGAAAAAACGGAAGTTCTGGGAGCGGATGAATAAAAGACTTTATCCCAAGGACTATTATTGAGGATGTCTTTAAGGGAAAAAGTTTTGATCCGGTAGGAAAAGCACAGACATCTTCCCTCGCGCATAGGATAAAGGGAAAGCGTGAAAGAGGTATGTCATTATGCAGTCTTTTCCACAGCCTCCCAGCGCCAAAGAGGAAAAAGAGTATTTGCGAAGATGCCGGGCAGGAGACAAGGAAGCGAGGAATGCCCTGATTGAAAGGAATCTGCGTCTGGTGGCGTATATTGCCAAAAAATATGCTGCTCTGGATAAAGATATGGAGGATCTGATCTCAATCGGTACGATCGGTCTGATCAAGGCCGTGGATTCCTTTGATGAATCCAAAAAGATCCGGCTTGCAAGTTATGCCAGCAGGTGTATTGAAAATGAACTCCTGATGAATTTCCGTGCCCGGAAAAAAACAGCCAGAGATGTTTACCTGTATGATTCCATTGGTTCGGACAAAGAGGGCAATGAGATCAGTCTGATCGATATTATTGAATATGAAGATGAGGATATTTCAGAGCGGATCACAAGGGAACAGTATATGCAAAAGCTGAAGGGTTTTATGAATGAGGTCCTGACGGAACGGGAAAAGGAGATTTTGACTCTGCGTTATGGACTGGATGGTCAGGGGGAGAGAACACAGAAGGAAGTGGCACGGCTATACGGCATTTCCAGATCTTATGTATCCCGCATTGAAAAAAAAGCTTTGATGAAGCTGAATAAATGTTATCAGAGCATTTTGTGAATTTGTGTTTTTTTTCGCTGTACTCTTGTGAGTGAAGAATGATTGTGATACACTTAAATCAATTACGCATTGCAATAATCTATTGCAATTATGTATTGCTAAGACAGGGCAGTTGTGAATTGAGACAGAAAGGGATTATAGACACATGTATTACATTAATGAATATAAAGAAGGAGACAAATTTACAGGTATTTATCTGTGCAAGAGCAAGCAGATCTTAAAGACAAAGGCAGGGAAAACCTATTATTCTCTGCTCCTGCAGGATAAGACAGGTGTGATCGATGCAAAGATCTGGGAGCTTAATAACGGCATTGCTGATTTCGATGCCATGGATTTTGTAATGACAGATGGTATGGTGACCTCCTTTCAGGGGGCACGTCAGGTCAATATCCGCCGTCTGCGTAAGGCAGAGGAGGGAGAATATGATCCGGCAGAGTACATACCTTCTTCAAAATATGATATTGAGGAGATGTACCGTGAGCTTTGTGAAATGATTGCAACGATCAAGGAGCCGCATTTAAAGCAGCTCACGGAGAATACATTTCTAAAGGATGCTGCATTTATCAAGGAGTTTAAAGTACATTCGGCAGCTAAGTCAGTGCATCATGGATTTGTCGGAGGCCTGTTGCAGCACACACTGGCAGTCACCAGATTGTGTGACTTTATGGCGGCAAATTATCCGGTACTGGATCGTGATCTTTTGCTGACAGCAGCCATTTTCCATGATTTTGCAAAGGTATATGAGATATCAAGCTTTCCAACCAACGATTATACGGACGATGGACAGCTTTTGGGACACATCTTTATGGGGGCAGAGAAGATTGGACAGAAGATTCAGGAGGTCCCGGGGTTTCCAACGGTTCTGGCTTCTGAACTGCGCCACTGTATTTTGTCTCATCACGGAGAGCTGGAGTTTGGATCTCCGAAAAAACCGGCACTGGCAGAGGCAATCGCTTTGAGTTTTGCGGACAATACGGATGCCAAGCTGGAGACCATCACGGAAATCTATGATAAGGCAGAGCCGACTACAGAGTGGCTTGGATTCAGCCGTTATGTAGATTCCAATGTGCGCCAGAGTTCCGGGTATGTGCAAAAAAAGAAAATGGATAAAGGAGTCTGAGATGGAGATTAGAAAGGGACAGGAGTTTTCTCTGGAAATAGATGATATGGGAACGGACGGAGAGGGTATAGGCCATAAGGAGGGTTATACCCTCTTTGTTAAAGATGCTCTTGTGGGAGATATTGTCCGTGTAAAAGTGATCAAGGCGAAAAAGAAATTTGGCTATGGACGTCTGCTGGAGGTGATGAAACCTTCACCATGGCGTGTTGAGCCGGCGTGTGACTGTGCCCGTCAGTGCGGTGGCTGCCAGATCCAGCATTGCAGCTATGAAAAGCAGCTTGCATGGAAGGAAAAGAAGGTTCGAGACTGCCTTCAGAGAATTGGTGGCTTTGAGGAGATCCCCATGGAGCCGATCATGGGAATGGACGAGCCATATCATTATCGCAACAAGGCACAATATCCTGTGGGATATGACAAAGAGGGAAATCCTGTAGCCGGATTTTATGCGGGGAGAACCCACTCGATCATTCCAAATACAGACTGCGCCATTCAGCATCCTTGTAATCATATGATCCTGGAGACAATCCTTGCATTTATGAAGCAGTATGATATCCCGGTTTATGAAGAAAAGAAGCATACAGGGCTGGTCCGTCATATTCTCACCAGAGTGGGAAAATATACCGGCGAGGTTATGGTATGTCTGATCATCAATGGAAATAAGCTGCCACATCAGGACAAGCTGGTAGAGATGCTGAAAAAAGCAACTGATGTGGAAACGACATATAAAATAAAAAGCATCTGTCTCAATATCAATAAAGATAAAACGAACCGTATTCTTGGAGAAAAGGTTGTCCCAATATATGGACAGACCTATATTGAGGACAGAATAGGAAATATCACCTATCGGATCTCTCCGCTTTCCTTTTATCAGGTGAATCCGGAGCAGACACAGAAGCTCTACGGAACTGCTTTGGAATATGCAGATCTTAAGGGAAATGAAGTTGTCTGGGATCTCTATTGCGGCATTGGTACGATTTCCCTGTTTCTGGCTCAAAAGGCAGCAAAGGTCTGCGGAGTGGAAATCGTACCACAGGCGATTGAGGATGCCAGAGAAAATGCAAGCCGTAACGGATTTACCAACACAGAGTTTTTCGTGGGAGCTGCAGAAGATGTGGTGCCGGAACAGTATGAGCAGAGCGGAGGCTCTCTCAGGGCGGATGTGGTTACACTGGATCCGCCCCGGAAGGGATGTGATGAGAAGCTGCTTCGTACAGTTGTCCGGATGGAGCCGAAACGGATCGTGTATGTGAGCTGTGATCCGGCGACGCTGGCGAGGGATTTGAAATATTTGTGTGGGGAAGGGTATGAATTAAAGCGTGTCAGAGCGTGCGATATGTTTGGACATAGCAGCCATGTGGAGACGGTCTGCCTTCTGTCGAGAAAAGCCCAATAAATCAAAGGTTTCTGCCAATTTGGAGTAAAAATAGGTGTGTGTTTCTGTTTCCGTAGAGTGATAATATAAGTGGAGATTTACCCCAGAGGATAGGCTTTGGAGAACAGGAGATATACATTTTGGCGAAAGGATAGTTTTTCGCAAAAGAAACTCAAGTAATTAAGTAGGTATCACAATACTGATATTAGCGAGTAACAGAGGAGGAATGTTTTATGCCAAGAGTAGGAATTACTGCATACGATTTGCTAATTTCATGTCCGGGTGATGTGAATGGATTTATCGATATTATTAGGGAGTGTGTGGATAATTTTAATAGAGTATATGGAAATATTAATAATATGGAAATTGCAACAAAGCATTGGTCAACAGATAGTTATCCGCAATCAGGGGACAAACCGCAGGAATTGTTGAATAAACAATTTGTTCGGGAATGCGATGCTGCAGTAGCTATATTTTGGACAAAATTTGGTACACCGACAGATAAATATGGCTCTGGAACAGAAGAAGAAATTGAAGAAATGTTATCTTCAAATAAACAAGTATTTATGTATTTTCTTGATGCACCTGTAAACCCGTCTAATGTAGATATGGAACAATATAAAAAGGTGCAGGCCTTTAAAGAAAAGTACAGAGATAGAGGAATCTATTTTATAGTAAAAGATGAACATGAACTGAGACAGCTATTTACGAATCATTTAGGAATGCATTTTTTACCGTTAGCGGTAGGTAGGAAAAAGATATTTGAAAAAAAGGAAAGCCCCGTTCTTAAAATTAAGGCAGCATCGTTGGAAGAAGATAAATGTGCAGTTGTGGAGTACTCTGGATTTTCTGAGTGTAAACTGGTAAAGGATAAAAGAGAGAGTATTATTTCAAAAATTGCTTTATTACAGCAGGGATATCTGAATGCCAGAGAAAAGAAAAATACAGAGGACATTGAAAAAAGGGAAAATCCTTTATTGATCAATACCCCTGATTTGAATAAATTATTAGGAAAATCAGATTTTATGAAAGGTAAAATAATGGATGCAGATATTGCGGATAGATGGAAGAGTACCATTTGTAAATTCGCCAAAGAGAATGACATTGAAATCGAAGATTCTTTTTGGAATGTTGGAAATCTTAAAAAAAGGGTATCCACGCTGGTTCCATTTTATGGAGGTAGTGGTACAACTTTTGAAGGTAGTGAGGAAGAGAAAAAACGATATGATTCTATAGAGGAATTGTACTGGGCTATTGTTGATTATTATGAATATATTACCTTTTTTGAAAGGGTAGATAAACAAGGATTGGTTGATTTAACCGTGGCTAATATAGGGAATACGTTTGATGAAGACATTGATGTGAAAATTATTATTAAGAAAAATCATGTCTGCAAAATAAAGGATATAGCCATTCCGGAAAGTAATATTATTGAAGAAATATTGAAAATGAGATTTTTGGAATATGCCTATCAAATTGAAAGTAATGATGTTGTCGTTGAATATACGGGGTATCCTTTACAAACGCCCAATATGCCTTTAATTACTGATAATCTATTTAATAGACCATCAGCACAAGAAGAATATAATAGAAATAAAGAGGAGTATATAAAAAATCTAAACAGGATTTTCTGTTATGAGTATTATGAAAAAGAAGATGTTGATATTTTGATATTTCATATAGACTATCTTAAACATAATACTGTAATGGCATTTCCGTCAGTTTTGGTATTTAAGGAAATACCGGATTTTGTAGATTACGAAATATCCTCAAAATATGTTGCAGATATAGTAAAGGGAACTGTAGAAATTCAAAAGTGATACATAACGGGGATAAATCAGTTACCCCACTTTGAAAATCTATTGCATACTTTCGCTATGCAGTATAAAATCAAAGTTCAGGGGAATATTGAAACCATTTGTCTGCTTTCAAAGAAACCTTGATTTCCTGCGGTTTATTGGACATTAAGGAAAGATATAAATGTCAACATCAAAATGTACATATTTGATCATTTAAGAATGTACAAATTTGTCTACTCCTCATCTTGCGTCATGTATTCTTTCAATCGATACGATCTTCCGGTAATATTTACTACATGAGCATGGTGCAAAATGCGATCAAGGATTGCATTTGCGATGACAGGATCATAAAATACATCGTCCCAGGAATTAAAATTTATGTTTGTTGTTAAAATGGTGCTTCGTTTTTCGTATCGCAGATCGATCAGCTGAAAAAACAGCTTTGCATCATCCTTTTCAATCGGCAGATAGCCTAATTCATCAATGATCAACAACTTATATTTAAAGAAATGCCTCAGTCTGGCTTCCAGACGATTTTCCAGTTTTGCTTTTTTCAGTTGTTGTATCAGGTCATGGCACTTTATGAAATAGGTACTGTACCGTTTCTTGGCAGCTGCTATGCCGATGGAAGTAGCGAGGTGTGTTTTTCCCACACCACTGGATCCGAGAAAAACGATATTTTCTGCCGATTCTAAAAAGCGCAGTGTTTCAAAGTCTCTGATCTCCTGTTCATTAACAGACTCTTGAAATGTAAAATCAAAATCATTTAATTCCTTGTGATGAGGAAATGCTCCTACTTTGACCATGGATCGGATCATATTTGCTTCCTTAAAATCAATTTCGTGTGATGTCAGTTTCACAAGCCCTTCGGTAAAGGACAGGTTGTTGGACGTGATAAAATCCAGTACTTCATCAAGATGAAGGAGCATCTGTTTCATTTTCAGATACTCAAGATTTTGTTTTAATTGTATATATGTGCTATTCATTTTGAAATAATGCTCCTATCTGTTTTAAGTTTTGTCTTGCAACAGCATTTATATCACAGTTTCTGCTTTTTAAAGTAAGCCTGCTGATCGCTATATAATGCTGCTCCAGGTAATTTAGTTTTTTTGAACTTATCGCGTGCATGGCAACCATTGTCGTGTTATAATACACATGCAGATAATTATCATATACTTGTAAGCTCAAAATCTTCCCGATGTATTCCGGAGGTACGAAATACTGGCAGGAGTGGTATGTTACCATACTTGACGGGTTTACTTTGGATGTAGTGGTAATAAGCTGATAGGACTTTCTTATTGTATCCTTGGGTAGGGGTAATAAGTGAGTCCTTTCTTTTCGCAGATACATGATCGGGATCCGCCCGGTTCCAGGATGTACCTGATGATTGATACGTTCATTCAGCCGCTGAATCAGCTCATTCAGTTCCCGATAATCAAGCAGCCCGTTATATGCATAAATTTCATCTAACAGCTTCATCGGAGCCTCTACCTTGGCTTTCGTCTGTGGACGTCCGGCAATACAAGGTTTTACCGTAAATCCATAATCAGAGGCGAACTGCTGGAACCGCATATTTATCTTTCCTTTTGAGTATTGTGTCCGGGGTTCATCCATAACCGTTTTCATGTTATCTGTAAGTACTTCCCGTGGCACTCCGCCAAAGGTCTCAAATGCATCATCCATAAAAGAAAATAAGATATCCTGCGACTTCGTCAATGACAGATGATATTTCCGGAATCTGGAAGCTGAAAGTATCAGCACAAAAATGTTAATATCAATCATTTCACCGGATTTCAGTGTGAATTTGATGGATTCTTTCCAATCGAGCTGTGCCTGCTGTCCGAGTGAAGTTTCAAACCGCATATGCGATTTCTTATGATTGAAGTTCTTTTTCCTGCGGTCAAAATACTGCTGGAATTCCGGATGACGACTGATATAGCGACGGAAACTGGACTGTGCACAGCAAAGCTGGTGGTTATCTTTCAGGAACTGCCACAGAACACGTTTGTAATAGAAAATCTGTTGATTTTCATCGGACAGAAGCTCTCTGATGATCTCATAATAATCATCAATGGGAGATCCTTTGTGCCGGATAGCTGGTTTTTCATAACCTGTCAGATATTTATCAACTGTGCGGCGGTCTTTTCCCAATTCACGAGCAATCTGACTTTTATTTACTTTCAATGTACCATCCTCCAAAAAAGGTTTTAATTTTATCAGATCTTTTAGCGTTTTAATCTGAAAATCTGTATGTATTTTTTGTGCATATATCATAATGCGATCCCTCCAACGGAATCCATTATATCTGGAAGTTGTACATTTTTATATGATCATTTTTGTACATTTATATCTTAGCATTTATAGAAAGAAAATGGACGTGTGTTTTGTAGTTCTTTGAATGAAACATTTGTATAATGAATCAGTGGGGTGGTGAGAGACTCTGCTGAATAATTGGCTTTTGCTAAAAGGTATCACTTTTGCGAAAATGTATGATACCCTCTGGCAGAAGCCTTTTTATATAAAGATAACTTGACTTCTAAATCTTACTGATGTGATATTTGCATGGATGTAACAGGCACTCAAAAGGAAAATTTTTTTGTGTTGAAATCTTACACATGTAATAAAAGGAGGGTTGAGAAGATGGTTGTATTTAGAATGTTGATGTAAAAATTGTTCGTGGATTAGGAAGTAAAAGTTAAAAGAAGTTACAGAAGAAAAGAAGATTTTGGGATGAAACTAAAACGACGTATGATAATGGGTATAACTGCTTGCTTGATTATAGGAAGTATGTCAGGATGCAGTTCAAAAGAGAATGGAAACAGCCAATCAAATCAAAAGGAACAGACAATACAGATTAATTAAATCGAAGAAGAAATAAGTGAAAACGAGGATGTGAAGAATGAAGAGGAACTGCAGCCGACAACAGTCACTGTAGATTATGCGGAAGCGTTTCAATCAAGTGGTCTGTTTCGTTAAAATATTCATCAGGCTGAAGCTCTCTGCTTGGTGTTATAGCTGTTGCTTGAGACCGTTTCAAGTTTTGTGTAAACTCAAAAAACTGACACAAGATTTTATTGATAGTTATTAAGAGCAGAGACCAGATTTTGGTTCTCTGCTCTT
>ERZ772897.173-NODE-173-length-79407-cov-5.997858_pt1 | contig 79407 bp, 66 predicted proteins | sample MGYA00512125_ERZ772897 | MGnify/ENA primary metagenome ERZ772897 (study PRJEB29015, sample SAMEA2737660) | human gut metagenome | biome: human gut; feature: human-associated habitat; material: faeces | place: China | collected 2012 ... | reverse complement strand
GCCTTGAGTTCCTTGGCAAGTTCCAGGATTTCCTCGACTTCCGCGACGGAAAGGTCATGGATGGATAACAGGTCTTTGCCTTTGAGCATGCCATTACCTCCAATATCGAATCTTGTGCACAGGCCAAGAAGATGTGGACAAAGCGTCTCCTCTCCGATGGCCTTCGCAAAAACGAGAACATATCATCGTGTAAAATAGAATTTCACACGATATTCTGTTCATTACTGTCCTTCATTATACAACATTGCTTTCTGCCTGACCAGTAGCCGTCAGCAGTATTTCGGCAGGACATCGTCGAGCTTTCCGATGACCTCATCGACCTGCTGCTCTGTGATGATGAGCGGCGGAATGAATCGCAGGACGTTCCCCGCCGTGCAGTTGATGATAGCCCCCTTCGCGAGCACGTCGTTGACGATCCCACGGCCAGGACACGTGAGCTCTGCGCCGAGGATGAGGCCCGTACCGCGCACTTCTTTGATGAGCGCCGGATATTTCTGCTGCAGTCCAAGGAGCTGCGCCTTGAAGTAGCTGCCGACCTTCTCCACATGGCTGAGGAACTCCGGCTGCGGCACGGTATCGAGGACGACATTCGCCGCGGCGCAGGCGAGCGGATTGCCGCCGAACGTCGTACCGTGATCCCCCGGCTTCATCGCGGACGCCGCCTCCTCCGTCGTGAGGAACGCGCCGATGGGCACGCCGCCCGCCAGACCCTTCGCGAGCGTCACGATATCCGGCTTGATGCCGTAGTTCTCGTAGGCGAAGAACTTGCCGCTGCGACCGATGCCCGCCTGGATCTCATCGAGGATGAGCAGCGCATGGTACTTATCGCAGAGAGCGCGCACCTGCTCAAGGTAGCCGGGCGCCGGCGTATAGACGCCGCCCTCGCCCTGGATCGTCTCGACCATGACGGCGCAGGTCTTCTCGCTCATCTTCTGGGAGAGGGCATCGATATCATTGTATGGAACGTAATCGAATCCCGCCGGCAAAGGACCGAAGCCCTCGTGATAATGCGGCTGCCCCGTCGCTGTGAGCGTCGCGATCGTGCGGCCGTGGAAGCTGCCAAGCGCCGTGATGATCTGAGACTTCTCCGGATCGAGCGAGTGTGCGTATTTGCGCGCGACCTTGATAGCGCCTTCATTGGCCTCTGCACCGGAGTTGCCGAAGAACGCCCTATCAAGTCCGGAGAGCTTCACGAGCTTCGCCGCGGCATTCGCCTGCGCCTCCGTGTAATAGAGGTTCGAGCAATGGAGCATCTTGCCCGCCTGACGGCTGATTGCCTCGACGAGCGGTGCGTAGGCATGACCGAGCACGTTGACGGCGATGCCGCCGAGGAAATCGAGATAGCGGTTGCCATCCACATCGTAGGTATAGGCGCCTTCCCCGTGGTCGAGGACGATCTTATACCGGCTGAAGACCGGCAGATAGTCCGCCGCATCTTCCGCAAAAACTTTTTCATCTATCTCACTCATAACGTCTACCTCTCCTATCTGACAACCTGTGTACCGATGCCCTGCGGAGTCAGGATCTCAAGCAGGATGGAGTGTGCAAGGCGCCCGTCGATAATATGCGCCTTGCCCGCCCCCGCGTCGAGCGCCTTGAGACACGCTTCGATCTTCGGGATCATGCCGCCGTTGATAATGCCGTCCTTGATGTACGCCCGCGCCTCCGATCGATGCAACGTGGAGATGAACGTATCTTTGTCATGATAGTCCTTGTAGACGCCCTCGATATCCGTGAGCAAGAGCAGTTTCTCCGCGTGGAGCGCGCCGGCGATCTCCGCGGCAACGTAGTCAGCGTTGATATTGTAGCTCGCGCCCTCCTCATCGACGCCAATTGGGGCGATGACGGGGATGTAATCATGGTCGATGAGGTCGTCGAGCAGCCCGGTATCGACTGCCTCCACCTCGCCGACATAGCCGATATCCACTTTCTTCGTATCGTCGCCTTCGTAGACTGTCGCGAGTTTCTTCTTCGCACGGATGAGGCCGGCATCCTTCCCCGAGATGCCGACTGCCCGGACGCCGCGATGATTGAGTAGGTTGACGATCTCGGAATTCACCTTGCCGTCGAGGACCATCTCCGCGATCTCGACGGTCTCCTCATCCGTGACGCGCAGGCCGGAAACGAAGGAGGTCTGCTTGCCGACTTTCTTGAGGAAGCCGGTGATCTCCGGACCGCCGCCGTGGATGATGACCGGCCGCACGCCGACGTACTTGAGGAGGGCGATGTCCTCCATGACCTTTTCCTTCAGGGTATCACTCACCATGGCGTTGCCGCCATACTTCACGACGACGGTCTTGCCGTAGAACTGCTGGATGTAGGGCAGCGCCTCGATGAGGACTGAGGCTTTTTCCTCTGCAGAAAACATCGAAGCCCCTCCCATCAGGTGTGATACTCCCCGTTGATCTTGACGTATTCATAGGAGAAGTCGCAGGTCCAGACCGTCGCCTCGCTGTCACCGTCTGCGAGATCGATGTCGATCGTGATGTCGTGCTCTGCCATGACCTTGGCGATCTTCTCCGTATCCGTCTGTGCACCGACGCCGTGCGCGTAGACGGGAATCCCGCCGAAGCTCACGACCGTCTTCTCCGGGTCCATCGGCACGCCAGCGTAGCCAACAGCACAAATGACGCGGCCCCAGTTCGGATCCTCCCCGAAGAATGCCGTCTTGACGAGCGGACTGTTGGCGACGGCCATGCCGACCTTCTTCGCATCGTCAAACGACTTCGTGCCCTTGACGTGGATCGTGAGGAACTTCGTTGCGCCCTCGCCGTCCGCAGCAATCCGCTGCGCCATGCCCTGGCAGATGGCATGCAACGTATCGACGACCTTATCGTAGTCCGCTCCCTTGGCCGTGATCTTCTCGTTGCCAGCCTCGCCGTTCGCAAGTACGATGACCATATCGTTCGTGCTCATATCACCGTCGATGGAGATCATGTTGAACGTCGTCTCGACGACGCTGGAGAGCGCTTCCTGCAAGAGCTTCTGATCGATGGCGAGGTCCGTCGTCACGTAGCAGAGCATCGTTGCCATATTCGGGCGGATCATGCCCGAGCCCTTAGCGATAGCGCCGAAGCGGACCTCCTTGCCACCGAGCGAGATCGAGGTCGCGCATGCCTTCGTGTGCGTATCCGTCGTGATGATCGCGTTCGCCGCTTTCTCGCTGCCGGTCTCCGAGAGCTCGCTGACCGCCTGCTTGACGCCGGCCTCCACTTTATCCATCGGCAGCGGCACACCAATGACGCCCGTCGAACCGACGATGACGTCGAGCGGTGCACAGCCGAGCGCCGCCGCCGCAATTTCCTGCGTCTTCGCTGCGTCTGCTTCCCCCTGGGCACCTGTGCAGGCATTCGCGCAGCCGGAGTTCGAGACGACGGCATGCGCCGTGCCCGTCGCTACGACATCCTTCGAGGCGTAGACCGGCGCTGCCGCGACCTGGTTCTGCGTGAACGTACCTGCGACAGCTGCCTCCTTCGCCGTATAGATGACAGCGACATCCGGGTTGCCGCTCTTCTTGATACCAGCCTTGACGCCTGCTGCCTGGAATCCCTTCGGATACGTTACGCCTTTTTTCGCATTTTCTTCACTGAACATGTTACATGCCTCCCAAATATGGTTGTGGATTTCCCTGTGATGAGCGCCGCTTTCTCACGGATACATCGGCACGACATCAAGCGCGGTCTTCTCATCGAACCCACACGCGATGTTGAAATTCTGCACGGCTTGCCCGGCAGCGCCCTTGACGAGATTGTCGATGGCCGAGAGCGCGATCACACGGTGCGTGCGTTCGTCGATGTGCCAGGCGAGATCGCAGAAATTCGAGCCGCGCACTTCCTTCGTCGACGGATAGCCGCCACGCCCGAGCAGGCGGATGAAGAACTCCTTGCTGTAGAGCTTCTCGTAGGCGGCATCGACGAGCTCCGGCGTCGCGCCGTCGCGGAGATCGGCGTAACAGGTCGCGAGGATACCTCGCCCCATGGGCACGAGATGCGGCGTGAAGTTGATGCGCGTCTCTTCGTCCGAAAGGTCCGCGATGGCCTGCTCGATCTCCGGCGTATGCCTGTGATGCGCGACATTATAGGCGCGGAAGTTATCGTAGAGCTCGGGGAAATGATTCGCCGGCTTCGGCGAGCGCCCCGCCCCTGTCACGCCGGACTTGGCATCGACGATGATGCTCTTCGTATCGATGAGATGCGACTTTGCAAGCGGCGCGAGCGCGAGGATGCTCGCCGTCGTGAAGCAGCCGGCATTGCCGATGATCTTGGCGGAACGCACCTCGTCTCGGTAGAGCTCAGCGAGCCCATAGACGCGCGGAGCCTCCGGATACGTGTGCGGCACGTGGTACCATGCCTCATAGACATCCGTATCGTCAAAGCGGAAATCGGCACCGAGGTCGATGATGCGCGTCGGCAGGTCCGCCAGCTGACGCGCCACCTCCATCGCGTGCCCGTGCGGCAGGCCGATGAAAAGGAAATCGCTGTCCTCGCCGATCGACCGGATCTGCTGCATGCTCTCGAGCGTCATGTCGTAGAGCCCTCGCAGATGCGGATAAAGCGCGGCGATCTTCTCGCCCGTATGGCTCTCCGAAGTGATGTGCACGACCTCTGCCTGCGGATGTCGATAGAGGATGCGCAGGAGCTCTGCGCCGGCATAGCCTGTTGCCCCCAAGACACTAACCTTCATTCTGCTCCCTCCTCGAGGCGGTCACAGCCGTCTCTTGAGAACGCACCGATGAGATCACACGCCACTTCACACAGATTCGCTGCGTGCGCCTCCATCCGCGCTCCCTTGAATTTGATGTTTATAATTATACGACTTTTATGCATAAAAATGCAAGAACTTTTTTCTGTATGTCTTTCTTCTCACCGCCTATGCTATAATGGAGGGGATTCTTCCAAAGGAGCTTTGCGCATGAAAAAAAACAGTAGGCGCCGCTTGCGGCCGCTTCGTTTCCTCATCTTTCTCCTGGTTGTCTTCTTCCTCACTTTTTCGCTCTCCGGCGGCCTGAACATCTTTCTGCCGCGCACCTGGCAGGGCATCGGCGATTTCCTGCCGAAACCAGCTTACGTGCCGCCTGCAGGCCGCTCGGACGGAGACGGGGAAGCCGTCACAACTTGCGACCGGCTCGAACGCCTCATCTTCCTGCGCCGCGCCGTGAATGCCCACATCCAGAAAGACAGCTACGTCCCCATCCAGAAGATGCCACCAGACCTGCTCCATGCCGTCATCGCCGTCGAGGATCGGCGGTTCTACGAACATCATGGCATCGATCCCGAAGGCATTCTGCGCGCGTCGCTCGTCAACCTCCAGTACGGCAGCATCGAGGAAGGCGCGAGCACCATCACGCAGCAGCTCGTGAAGAACCTCTTCCTCAGCCACGAACAGACGTTTGGCCGCAAGGCGGAGGAGCTGCTGCTCGCCCTCGACATGGAAGCAAACTACTCCAAGGACGAGATCCTCGAGCTCTACCTCAACACGATCTACTACGGCAGCGGCTACTACGGGATCGCCGCCGCTGCCGACGGCTATTTCGGCAAGGCACCGCAGGACATCGCCCTGCCAGAATCCGCCATGCTCGCCGGCATCCCCAACGCGCCCTCGGTCTACTCCCCCTACGAGGATTTCCTCATGGCGAAGAAGCGGCAGTTCATCGTGCTCGACGCCATGGTTGCCGCCGGCTACATCAGCGAGGACCTCGCAGAGGATGCCAAGATCAAGCCGCTCAAGCTCGCCCATACGAAGAAGTAGCCATCCCCAATGAAAAAAGAGAGTCGCCTCTAGCTCGAGGGACTCTCTTCTTTTATTTCTTCTTTTCTGCCTTGGTATCTTTCTTCTGCTGATCAGCGATCGAGCGCTCAAAGTTCTTGTAGAACTGCTCGCAGAGGGTCTGATACGTGCTCACGTCATCTTTATCGGAGCGGTTCGCCTGGATCTGATACGAGTAAAGGAGCTCGTTCGTGCCCGCCCGATAGACATCGAAAAAGAACGACGTGCGGCTGTCATTGGCGACCGTCAGCACGGCATAGGCGTCGGCGTACTTGCCAGCATTTTCCTTGAATGCCTTTGCCGCCTTATGACGGTCCAGCGCCTTGATATCGACATTGCTGTCCGCCTTGATGCTCTCCGCCACCGTATCGTACGGAATCACGTACATACGGGCGACCTTGCTCGACTCGCTCTCAATCTGGATGAGCTGATCCATCGTCGGTGCCAGCTTGTCCGCCTGCATGTAGAGCGGTTTCGCCAGGGCGAGGCGATGGATGCCCGTGATGTCTGCCCCATCGATCAGAGTCACTTTGTCTGCATTCGCGAACGCCACCTGCGTGCTGAAAATGACGAGGCAAAGAACCAGCGCCAGCTGAATGATCTTTTTCATGGATGTACCCCCTGCTTTCCTTTTGTCTTTGCCTCCTGCCGCCATCTCCCAGCTCGCAATATAGCGAACGCGGGAGAGTGCCGCACAAGGCGCCCGGCACAGTCGTGCCTGATAGAACTCAATCTCTAGACTATTTCTCTTCCGAAAGGGAAAATCCTGCTTCCTGCCAAAAGTTTTTCTTTTGCAGGCGCTTGCTCAGCCGTGGGATGGATAGATCCGCGCAGCCAGCGCCTTTCCAGCAGCGGTCGCCGCAAGGCCGCCCTTCGCTGTCTCTTTGAGCGCATGCGGCATCATGCGGCCGATGGATGCCATCGCCTCGATGACATCATCGACGGGAATCACGGAGGTCACGCCCACAAGGCTCATGTCCGCCGCGAGCATCGCGTGCACGGTGCAGAACCCGTTTCGCTTGACGCAAGGCACTTCGACGAGACCAGCGACGGGATCGCAAGCGAGGCCGAGCAGGTTCTTGATGGCCAGGGCACAGGCGTTGCCGATGGCGGGCGGCGTGCCGCCTGCGAGTTCGACGAGCGCCGCCGCAGCCATGCCGGCAGCCGTGCCGCACTCCGCCTGGCAGCCGCCCTCGGCGCCGGCGATCGAGGCGTTCCGATCAATGACCATGCCGATGCCCGCCGCCGTGAAGAGCGCGTCTACCACCGCCGCATCGGACACATGACGCTGTGCACGTGCTGCGTAAAGCGCCGCTGGCAGGATGCCACAGCTGCCCGCTGTCGGACAGGCGACGATGCGCCCCATGACGGCATTGACTTCGCTGACGCCGACGGCATACGCCGCTGCCTGCAGGACGTGCGCTCCCAGCCATCCCTTCCCAGCGGAGGCGTAGAGTCTCTGCGCATCGCCTCCTGTGAGGCCGCTCAGAGAGTGTTCCTCGTTCTCGATGCCGCGCTCGACGGCTGCCTGCATGACCTCCCAGTTCTTCGTCATCTCGTCGAGGAGCGACTGCCGCGACCGCTGCGCATCATGCATCTCGCGGGCGATGACGATCTCATGCACCGGCACATCCTTTTCCTCTGCGAGCCTGATGAGCTCGCCGACGGTATGAAAATCAATCATCCTGTCCTCCTAACCGATGGGCGGAATGCTGAACGCATTCTCGACATCACAGACTTCTCTGCACTCCTCGATGACTTCGTCGGCGGGAATATCGTCAAGTTCCATGATCATCATGGCGGTTTCCCCGCGATTCTTACGAGAAACGCGCATGAACGCGATATTGACCCCATAGCGCGAGAGCACCTGCGTCACCTGGGTGATGACGCCGGGACGGTCGCGATGGATCGTGATGAGCGCCGGATATGCCCCTGTGAGCTCGACCTCATAGCCGTCGATGTTCGTGACGAGGATGTTGCCGCCGCCGACGGAGGAGCCGCGCACGCGCGCCGCCCGCCCGGAAGCGCCCGTGAGCGCCAGGATCGCCGTATTGGGATGCGCCTGCTCGAGCTGGACCGGCTCGAAGCGATACTTCACGCCCCGCCGCGTCGCGATCTCGAGCGCCTCTCGAATGCGCTCGTCGTCCGGCGCGAACCCGAGGATGCCCGCCACGAGCGCCTTGTCCGTGCCGTGTCCACGGTACGTCTGCGCGAATGAGCCATGCAGGAAGATCTCTGCCTTCACCGGCTCCTCACCGAGCACCTGACGCGCCATGAGTCCCAGCCGGACAGCCCCTGCCGTATGAGAACTCGACGGACCGATCATCACGGGCCCGACGATATCAAAGACACCATGCATAAAGTCCATACCACCTTTGGAGAGACAGGAAAAAGAGAGAGGCTCCCTCTGCATCGGAAGCCTCTTTGCCTGCCAATCGTATCAAATTTACTTCAGCAATCCGTGGCGGCGGAGCGCCGTCTTGAGTTTCTCGACATGTGCCGGTTCCATGGGGGAAAGCGGCATGCGCAGCGGCCCCGTCTCATAGCCGAGGAGATGCATAGCCGTCTTCGCCGGAATCGGATTGACCTCACAGAACAGCGCATCGATGAGATCGCAGTAACCAATCTGCATCTTCGCCGCCTCCTCGACCTTGCCCTCGAAGTAGAGCGCGCACATCCGATGCGTATCCTGCGGTGCGACATTGGAAAGGACGGAAATCACACCCTTGCCACCCAGGGCGAGGATGGGGATGATCTGGTCGTCATTTCCGGAGTAGATCGTCAGCTGGTCACCGACGGCCGCGCGCAGGCGCAGGATCTTGGAGAGATCGCCGTTTGCCTCCTTGACCGCCGCGATGTTCGGATGCTGCGCGAGCTTCACATACGTCTCCGTCTGGATGCCAACGCCTGTGCGAGAAGGCACATCGTAGAGAATGATGGGGATGTTCACGCTGTCGGCAATGGCCGTGTAATGTGCCACGAGACCGTTCTGCGTGCACTTGTTGTAGTACGGCGTCACGACGAGCAGCGCATCTGCTCCCACGCTTTCTGCGTACTGCGAGAGCGAGATCGCGTAAGCCGTCTCGTTCGAGCCCGTGCCGGCGATGACAGGGATGCGGCCGTGTACCCGCTCGCAGGCGAACTTGATCACGGCGCGATGCTCCTCATCCGTCATGGTTGCAGATTCGCCCGTCGTCCCAGTGATGACGATGGCATCCGTCCCTCCGGCGATCTGATCCTCGAGCACGCGTGCGAGCTCGTCGAAGTTGATCCCATCCTCCGTGAACGGCGTGATGAGAGCGACCGCCGCGCCCTGAAAAATCTCTTTTTTCACAAAAAGCCCTCCCTATCAGCTCCGCGCCATCTACTAGGAAAGCTGGGAGCACTTGCCGGTGACCCGCTTCTGGAAAGGAGAAACAGGTCAGCAAAGTTTTCTATCATTATTGCATGATGAACCTTGAAAGTCAATCCATCACATGGGTCAGATGGTCGAAGAGCGCCGCATTCTCCTGCACCTTCTCCTCACCGCCGAAGACGCAGATGGCATTCTCATGCATGCAGGCATCGACGAGCGGCGCGAGCGCGCGGATATCCTTCTGCCGCGTGCTGAGGATCTCGTCGCGCGACTGCTGGCGGTCCTCATAAGTGATGCCGCGCAGGTAGCATTCCGCTGCCGCCTCGCCCTTCATCTTCGCGGTCATCGGCAGATCGACGGCACTCATCGTGCCGATGATGGACTTGAGCATCTCGCGATCCGTCGCCTCGAAATTCCGCACGAACTCCGCCGTACCGTCGAAGACGGCGAGTGTCTCCTTCAAGTTCGGATCGCGATAGGAGCCGAAATAGAGCTGCCCGTCGCGGCGGAAGCGCGTGAACGCACCGTACGCACCGCCCTGCACGCGGATCTTCGTCCAGAAATAGCCGTAGCGCAGCAGCGTCTCGAGCACGCGCATCGCACCCGTATACGCAAATCCGAGCTGCTTGAAGTTCGCGCCCTTCCCGACATACTGCACCTGGCTGGCAGAGAGGAACGCATCATTCCGCTTCTTCAGCGGGAAATGATATGCCTCCTCCGGATAGTCCTGCGCGGGCAACGCTTGCAGGAAGTGTCCGAGCTCCGCTTTCGCCGCCGGCGCGTCGGCGGCCGCGACGGTCAGGCTGACAGCGAGCCCCATCCCCCCGAAGAGGCGCGGTACGACGCGTGCCATCGCCTCCTGCATGCGGACCAGCGAAGCATCGAAATCCTTGAGGAAGGCTTTGACGAACTCATAGTACGGCAGCATCCCCTCATCCTCATAGGCGCCGGCCTTCGTGAAGTACGCGGCGAGACGAGAGGCGACGACATTATGGGCGCTGCGCTGCATGTTCATCTCGATGGAGACCTGCTCCTGCTCGAGCAGCTCCCTGAGGCGTTTCCCATCAGTGAAGCGACTCGTCAGGAGGATCTCCTCCAGCAGGGAAAAGAGTTCCGGCAGCTTGCGCGTCAGCGCCTTCGCTTTCACGCGGAACTTCGGCAGGAAGGTCTCCGGAGCGTCCTTGTACGTATAAGCGCCGAGATCATAGCTCAGTCCGCCCGTGTGAAGGTCTGTGAGATTGGCGAGCTCCATGTACGAATGCTTTTCCGTGTCGACACTGCCGAGCAGCGCGCAGAGCAAGTACGCATAGGGAAGATCCGCCTGCGCCACGCGCGACGCATCGAAATAGAACGTGAGGTAGACGATGCCGTTGGTCTCCACATCGCTCTCGAGCAGCTTCCTGCCCGCCAGCTCACCAAGGGAGAGCGGCAGCTCGTACGCTTTCCTGCGGATATCCTCGAGTTTCAGCACGGGGATCGTCGCCAGCGCTTCCGGCGTATCCGGCGTCTGCTGGCGCTGCTTGAGCGCCCGTGTCCCCTCGATGACATCCTTGATGTCCGCCGCGCTCATCGCGCGCTTCCGTGCCGCGAGCTCCTGCTGCATCGCCTGCTCCTTTGCCGCCGCGAGCGTCGTCGACGGTGCGAGCGTCAGCAGCGTCACATGGGGATTGTCAAGGAGATACGTCTTGATGAGCTGCTCGAAATAGCCGTCTTCGAGGCCTGCGCGCAGCTGCTGGAACGTCTCCTCATAAAAGAGGTAGTCCAAAGGATCCCCATCATAGAGCCAGCTCCTGAGGCAGCGGATATTGTAGATGAGCCCTTTCGGCGCCGAGCCAAAATCCGCCTCCCGTGCCTTGAACTCAAACCGGTTGAGGGACGCTTCCATGAGCGTGCGGTCGAGGCCCTGTGTCGCAAGCGTGCGCAGCGTATCCATAACGGTGCGATAGAACGTCTCCTGCCGCTCGCCCTCCGAATTGTTGATGATGATGGAGAAGAACGGCTCCATGAGATCGGTCTCGAATTCAGAATCCACGTCTTTGCCGAGGTGCGCATCGACGAGTGCCTTGCGCAGCGGCGCCGCCTGCGAGCGCAGGAGCGCCTGCTCGAGGATGGCGAGCGCGAGCATCGTCTTCGCGTCCGCCGCCTTGCCGACCTTCCAGTTCAGGGAGAGGAAGGTCTTTTCCTTCGTGTCCTCATCGGCGCCCACGGGATACTGCTCCATCAAGCGGCGCAGACCGGAAAAGGGCGGCTGCGCCTTGATCTGCGACGGTACGGGAATGCGATCGAACTGCGAGAGATATTCCCGGTCGAGGTAGCGCAGCTTCTCATCGATATCGAGATCGCCGTAGAGGTAGATGTAGCTGTTGGACGGATGATAGTAGCGCGCGTGGAAATCGATGAATTTCTGCTGCGTCAGCTGCGGGATTGCCTGCGGATCGCCGCCCGACTCGTAGTGATACGTCGTATCGGGATAGAGGGAGGCCATGATCTTGCTCTCGAGCAGGTCATCTGGCGAGGAGAGTGCCCCCTTCATCTCGTTGTAGACGACGCCGCTATAGGTGAGCGGCGCCTCCGGACTCTCGATCTCGTAGTGCCAGCCCTCCTGCATGAGCACCTGCGGGTTTTCCCGCATCGCAGGATAGAAGACGGCATCGAGATAGACGTCCATGAGATTCTGGAAATCCTTGTCATTGCGACTCGCCACGGGATACATCGTCTTATCTGGGTACGTCATCGCGTTGAGGAACGTGTTGAGGCTGCCCTTGACGAGCTCGACGAACGGCTCCTTGAGCGGATACTTGCGCGAACCGCAGAGGGTCGAATGCTCGACGATATGCGCGACGCCCGTATCATCCGTCGGCGGCGTGCGGAACGTGATGGAGAAGACCTTGTTGTCATCCGTCGTCTTCAGATAGAGCAGACGCGCTCCGCTCTTCTCGTGCGTGAACTCATACGCCGTCACATCCGCTTCGGGAACTTCCGTTTCCCGCAGCAGGCGAAAGCCGTGACGAACTTCTTGTATCTTCATGGGAATTCCTCCTCGCTATCATTTCAAAACATCCCTATTATACCATACCATAATGGACGTGAACAAACTATACGCCGCCATACGCACACGAAGGCTACGAAACCGCTCCCCCGGTTCTCCCCAGAGCTTGTGCTCCTGTGGATTTTTGCATATGAAAAAGGCCAGCCCAACGGCTGACCTCTGCTCTCAGAAATGGTCGGGATGACAGGATTCGAACCTGCGGCCTCTTCGTCCCGAACGAAGCGCGCTACCAAACTGTGCCACATCCCGACAACGATGACTATTATACGCTATTTGCAAAAGAAAAGCAAGCATTTTTTCAAAACAGGAAACCGCGCACAGCCCCTGCGGGCCATGCGCGGTTTTTCCTGCGATATCTCAGCTAGCGGGCTTATTTGCCAGCGAGCTTTTTGTATGCGTTGTAGCGCGTCTCCGCATCATGCTGCGTCTTCTCGAAGAGCGCCTCTGCGGCCTCCGGGAAGCTGCGCTTGAGGTTGATGTAGCGGTTCTCGCCCATGAGGAACTCCTGGAACTTCGAGAAGTCCGGCTCCTTGGAATCGAGGCTGAACGGGTTCTTGTCCGTGCCGACGAGCGTCGGGTTGTAACGGAAGTTCGCCCAGTAGCCGCACTCGACGGCGAGCTTGCCTTCGAGCTGCGCACAGCCCATGCCCTTGCGGATGCCGTGGTTGATGCACGGCGAATAGGCGATGATGAGCGACGGGCCATGGTATGCCTCTGCCTCAGAGATTGCCTTGAGCACCTGGTTGTGGTCAGCGCCCATATCGACCTGCGCGACGTAGACATAGCCATACGTCATCGCCATGCGGCCGAGGTCCTTTTTCTTCGTGCGCTTGCCAGATGCCGCGAACTGCGCGATGGCAGCCGCCGGCGTCGCCTTGGACGCCTGACCGCCCGTGTTGGAGTAGACCTCCGTATCGAAGACGAAGATGTTAACATCCTCGCCGGAGGCGAGCACGTGATCGACACCGCCGTAGCCGATATCGTAGGCCCAGCCGTCGCCGCCGAAGATCCACTGGGAACGCTTGACGAAGTAGTCCTTCTCCTCGTAGATCTTGTTGAGGAGCTCATCCGTTCCCTTTTCCGCTGCGAGAAGCGCGGCGAGCTTCTCAGCGCGGTCGCGCGTACCTTCGCCGAGGTCCATGTTGTCCTTCCAGTCCTTCATAGCAGCCTGGAGCTCTGCAGAGCCCTTGCCAGCCGTGAGGGCGGCCTCCACATCGCTTGCGAGGCGCGTGCGGCAGGCCTTCGTGCCGAGGAACATGCCGAGACCGAACTCCGCATTATCCTCGAACAGGGAGTTCGCCCACGCCGGACCCTGGCCCTTCTCGTTCTTCGTGTACGGCATCGCCGGCGCGCTGCCGCCCCAGATGGAGGAGCAGCCCGTCGCGTTCGCGACCATCATGCGATCGCCGAAGAGCTGCGTGATGAGCTTCGCATACGGCGTCTCGCCGCAGCCGGCGCAAGCGCCAGAGAACTCAAAGAGCGGCTGCTCGAACTGCGAGCCGATGACCGTCGTCTTCTTGACCGGATTTTTCTTCGGCGCGACCTGCTTCGGGTCGACACCGTAATCAAAATACACCTGCTTCGCCTTGCCGGCATCATCGAGCGGCTTCATCTCGAGCGCCTTGACCGGGCAGACCTGCGCGCAGTTGCCGCAGCCGAGGCAGTCGAGCGTCGAGACGGCAATCGTCAGGTGCATGCCCTTGGCCACGCGGGAATTCGTCGACGGCATGCCTTCCGGCGCCTTGGCGAGCTCCTCATCCGTCGTGAGTACGGGGCGGATGGCTGCATGCGGGCAGACGAACGAGCACTGGTTGCAGCCGATACATTTCTCCGCATCCCAGTTCGGCACATTGATGGCCGTGCCGCGCTTCTCATAAGCAGAGCCGCCGACCGGGAACGTGCCGTCTTCCATGCCGTCAGCGAACTTGGAAACCGCGAGCTTATCGCCTTCCTGGCGGTTCATGACTTCCTGGATCTCCGAGATGAACGCCGGGACATCGCGCTCCTCCGCCGGCGCTTCCTCTGCCGTCTTCCATGTCTCAGGCACCGCGACCTTGTGCAGGGCATCGATGCCCTGGTCGATGGCGCCGTGGTTCATGTTGACGACCTTCTCGCCCTTCTTACCGTAGGAGGTGACGACAGCCTCCTTGAGGTATTTGACCGCCGTATCGATGGGGATGATGTTCGCGAGCTTGAAGAACGCGGACTGCATGACCATATTGAAGCGGCCACCGAGCCCGAGGCCCTTGGCGATCTCGACGGCGTTGACCGTGTAGAACTCGATCTCGTTCTTCGCGATGAAGCGCTTCATCGCCGCCGGCAGATGCTTCGTGAGCTCCTCATCGCTCCAAACCGTATTGAGCAGGAATACTCCGTGCGGCTTGAGGCCGGCGAGCAGATCATACTGGTAGACGTACGACTGCTGCGAGCAACTGATGAAGTCCGCCTTGTTGATGAGGTACGGGCTCGTGATCGGCTGCTTGCCGAAGCGCAGGTGACTCATCGTGATGCCGCCGGACTTCTTGGAATCATAGGCGAAGTACGCCTGCGCATACATATCGGTCTTATCGCCGATGATCTTGATGGCGCTCTTGTTCGCGCCGACCGTGCCGTCCGAGCCGAGGCCCCAGAACTTGCAGGCCGTCGTGCCCTCCGGCGTGAGGTCGACATCCGTGTGACTCGGCGTGAGGCTCGTATGCGTCACGTCGTCGTCAATGCCAAGCGTAAAGCCGTTCTTCGGCGCGTCCTTCGCGAGCTCATCGTAGACGGCGAAGATCTGATCCGGCGTCGTATCCTTGCCGCCGAGTCCGTAGCGGCCGCCGACGATGACCGGATTGCGATCAGAGCCGTAATACGCCGCCTTGACATCGAGGTACAGCGGCTCGCCGATGGCCCCCGGCTCCTTCGTGCGGTCGAGGACAGCCACCTTCTTGACCGTTGCCGGCAGCTGCTGGAGGAAATGCTTGACAGAGAACGGGCGATAGAGATGAACGTTCAGGAGGCCGACCTTCTCGCCGTTCTTGTTCAGGTAGTCTACGACTTCCTCTGCCGTCTGGCAGACAGAACCCATCGCGATGATGACGCGGTCCGCATCCGGAGCACCGTAGTAATCGAAGAGATGATGCTCACGGCCCGTGATCTTCGCCATCTGTGCCATTGCTTCCTCGACGAGCTCCGGCAGGGCGTCGTAGTAACGATTGACGGACTCGCGCTCCTGGAAGTAGATATCCGGGTTCTGTGCCGTGCCGCGGATGACGGGATGATCCGGATTGAGGGCGCTGCGACGGAACTTCTTGACGGCATCCCAGTCGAGGATCTTGCCGAGATCATCGTAATCCACCATCTCGATCTTCTGGATCTCATGAGACGTGCGGAACCCGTCAAAGAAATTGATGAACGGCACACGGCCCTTGATCGCGACGAGATGAGCGACAGCAGAGAGATCCATGACCTCCTGCACGCTTGCCTCGGCGAGCATCGCGCAACCAGCCTGGCGCGCAGCCATGACATCCTGGTGGTCGCCGAAGATATTCAGCGTGGACGTCGCGAGCGCACGCGCCGAGACATGGAACACACCGGGGAGCAGCTCACCGGAAATCTTGTAGAGATTCGGGATCATCAGCAGGAAGCCCTGCGACGCCGTGTACGTCGTCGTCAGCGCGCCCGCCTGCAATGAGCCATGCACAGCGCCGGCAGCACCGCCTTCCGACTCCATCTCGATGACGCGAACCGTCTCGCCGAACAGGTTCTTCTTGCCATGTGCGGCCATCTCATCCACATGCTCCGCCATCGGCGAGGACGGCGTAATCGGATAGATCGCAGCGACATCCGTAAACGCATAGGAGATGTAGGCGGCAGCCGTGTTGCCGTCCATGGTTTTCATCTTTTTGCTCATGTTAAAGCTCCCCTCTATTGGTTCGTTGGAAAGACTGGGTATACAATATACCCGGATTATATTTTACATGCCGCTTTCGCGAATGTAAAGGACAGATTACCCTGCTCAGCAGGTTTTCTCCCCCGCCTGCTTCGCTCCCTCTCTGCTGTGGCGGTAGCCGTAGAGAAAATAGATCAAGAGGCCCAGCGCGCTCCAGATCCAGAAACGCTCCCACGTCATGGATGAGAGATTGTACATGATATAGCCGCAACTCACGACCGCGAGCAGGCTCATGACATAGACAGCCGGGCAGCGGAAAGGACGCCGCGCCCTCGGATACCGGCGGCGCATGACGACGACGCCGACAGCGGAAACGATGAAGGCGAAGAGCGTCCCCACGCTACACATCTCCGCGACGACATGGATCGGCGTAAAACCGGAGATGAGCGCGACCCCGATGCCCACGATGAGCGTGATGCGGTGCGGCGTCGCGTAGCGCGGATGGATCTTGCAGACCGACTGCGGGATCAGACCGTCGCGGCTCATGGCGAAAAACGCCCGCGTCTGTGCGTACATCATGACGAGCAATACCGTCGTGAGTCCGGCGATGGCACCCGTCCCGACGAGCGCCGAGCCGAAGCGATAGCCGAGCGCACGCAGCACATACGCGACAGGCTCGGCGTTATCGAGCTCGGCGTAGGGAACGTTGCCCGTCATGACCGCCGTGACGCCGACATAGAGCAGCGTGCAGATGATGAGGGAGGCGATGATGCCGATCGGCATGTCACGCGCGGGATTCTTCGTCTCCTCCGCCGCCGTCGCCACCGAGTCCACGCCGAGATAGGCAAAGAAGATGACGGCGGCACCGGCGGAGACGCCCGCCCAGCCGAACGGCAGGAACGGCTCCCAGTTCGCCGCGTTCACCGACGGCGCCGCGAGGAAGAGGAAGATGAAGATGGCGAGCAACTTGACGGCGACGAGCGCCTTGTTGACCGCGACGCTCTCGTGCACGCCGCGGACGAGCAACGCGGAGAGGAAGAGCGTGATGAGCACGGCCGGCAGATTCACGATGCCGCCATCCGCGGGGACCGCGGTATACGCGAGCGGCAGATCGAGCCCCGCCGTCTTGAGCAGGCCGACGACATAAGCGGACCAGCCGCCCGCCACGGCCGAAGCGCCGACGGAATACTCGAGCACGAGATTCCAGCCGACGAGCCAGGCCAGGAGCTCGCCCACCGACGTATAAGCGTAGGCATAAGCACTCCCCGCCACCGGCACCATCGACGCGAGTTCCGAATACGTCATGCTCACGAAACCGCAGGTCACCGAGGCAATCAGAAAGGAAAGCATGAGCGCAGGGCCCGCATATTTCGCCGCCGCGACCCCTGTCAAGACGAAGATCCCCGTGCCGACGATGACGCCGACGCCGAGCAAAGTCACATCCAGCGCTCCCATCGTGCGCCGCAGATGTGATGATGCGGCATCTGTCTGATATTCCTCAATGCTTTTTATACGCAGGAAACTCAACCGTACACCCTCCCCATAGGATTGCTTTACAAGCATACATTCTATCATATTTCGGTATAAATAAAAAGCATTTGCACGAAAAAAGACTGCCGCGTCAATCATGGCAGTCTCGTGCGCGACGCGCCTCATAGAGGCTTCGCCGCAGTTCATTGTACGCGTCAAGGGAAAGTAGAACCACATCCCTGCCGTTCTTCCGCTCGATGAGGAAGGTCTCGCCCTCCTCAGCAGCGCGATCGGCAATGAGCGTGAACTCCTCCAAAAAACTTCCCGATGGTACGGCTTCCATCCGCCGCCTCCTCTCAGAACATATCCCGCCGCCAGAGCACATAGGCGGACGTGATGGAAATCACCACCGCGATGATCATGATGTAAGCGAACCCGAGCGGATTCTCCGCGAACGGCACGGGGACATTCATGCCGAAGAAACTCGACACGACCGTCGGGATTGCGACGATGATCGTCATCGCCGCGAGGAATTTCATCACGAGGTTCTGGTTGTTGGAAATAATAGAAGAAAACGTATCGGCGAGACGGGCGAGGATCTTGCTGTACATCTCGACCATCTCGCGTGCCTGCTTGTTCTCGATGATGACGTCCTCGAGCAGGTCCTCATCCTCCTCGTACGTCTTGAGGATGGGCTGCAGGTTCTGGTTGTTGCGCATGCGCGTGAGCTTGTCGAGCACAGCGCCGTTCGAGCGGATCGCCGCATTGAAATACGTGAGGCCCTTTTGCAGCGTCAGCAGGCGCAGGATCTCGCTGTTCTTCATATCATGGCGCAGCTGATCCTCGATCTCATCCGAGATCTTGGAGATCTGACGCAGATAGCGCAGGAAATACGTCGCAGATTTATAGAGGATCTGGAAGAGGAACCGCGTCTTCTTATAGGTACGGAAAAGCTTTGCCGTGCGCTCGTTGAACTCCATCATCACGGGCGTCTCCTCCAGGCAGACCGTGATGATGTACTCCTCCGTCACAATGATGGCGAGCGGCAGGGCATCATAGCTGTCGCGGTCACGGCAGACAGGCACGTTCGTCAGGACCATGACGGAATCGTCTTCGACATCCGTATGGGAGCGCTCCTCATCGTCGAGCGCCGACCGCAGGAAATCCGGGTCGACCTCCGTGAGATTGCTCACGACCTTCAGCTCGTAGGGCGTCGGATCGATGATATTGATCCAGGCGCCCTTCTCGAGCGTCTTCAGCGTGAGCTCCACGAGCGGACCGCTCTCCATTGATTTGTAGATTTTCAGCATGGATGGCTGTCTCCTTTCGGTCAGGGAAACGCCCGCCATGCACACGTGCCGTCAGACGGCACCAAGGACAGGACGCCTCCCCCGTATTCTCTTTTGGCATCGTTTGGGCTCTGCTGAGCTAGGGTGGTCGTCCATGTTCCTCACCGTCCTTGTAGTTGAGATTTTTATCCGAACCTCATTTTATACCGCTGATTTCCCTTTGTCCAGCCCGGAAGAAAGAATTTTATAGCCGCGACGAAAGGCCGTACATCGTATCGAGCAGTCGCTTACCGCTTTCCGTTTGGAAGCACTTTTCCCGGAACGCGGCAATCGCCCGGGGAGAAAGAGCGTCCTCATACGCGTTGACGAGGAAATCCGCCTCGATGAGGATCTGATAGTCCGGCCCGTCGACTTCACCGTACGTATGATGATGAGCGATGAGATAACAGACGCGCTCGATGCGATGCGCTGGGCAGCCGAGCCGCTCGAGCAGGGCCCGCGCCGGTGCCGGCCCCTCGATTTCCTGATACTTCCCCGCAGCGCTGCCGTATTTCTCCTCTGCCGCGTGGATGCCGATATCGTGCAAGATCGCTGCTGTCTCGAGCGTCTCGAGCATCTCTTCCGGCAGCTGTTCCGCGCGGCCGATCAGCCCCGCGTAGAGATACACTTTGAGGAAATGCTGAATGCGCCGCGCATCCCCTGCATCGTAGTCTATCATTTCTTTCAAGACGAGATCCATATCCATCCCGATCACTCCTTTCGCATTTTTCTAGTATAGCATAAATCCGTCGGGGGGCAAGCGCACTCCAAGACATCCATCCCTGCGCACTGCTCGCGATTTACGAAATAACATAGAATTTACAAAGGCATAACAGGCACAGCCGAATCCCATGGTAGGGTAAAAACAGGTTTTGTGTATTCCTAATATCTGAGCATGTAGGAGGTCTTCCAAACTATGAAGTTCTGCAAGAGCAAGAAACGCATCACCGCTTATGTCCTGCTCGCACTCTGTGCGGCCACGACGGCGTATGCCGCGACCGAGCACTGGAACGATGCATCGCTGACGCCGCAGGCCGTCGTCGCGACGCAGGCCGGCGACCAGAACTGGGAACAGTGGAAATCCAGCTGGGAAACGATCAAGACGGATTTCGAGCAGGTTTCCCTCGCCCCGGGCAAAGATGCCTCCCAGATGAATCTCGCCTGGTACTCCAAGGAACAGGCGAAGAACGCCGAAGTGCGCATCTCGACGCATGAGGATATGTCGGGCGCCTCGGAGTTCCGCGGCACGTCCAAGGAAGGCACGATCGTCGCCGGCACGCAGTACTATACGAACAAAGTGACGGTGCGCAGCCTCAAGCCGGACACGACGTACTACTATCAGGTGAAGGTCAACGGTGACTGGAAACCGGTCGAGTCGTTTAAGACGGGCAACCCGGATGACTTCTCGTTCATGTATGTCGGCGACCCGCAGATCGGCGCTTCCAAGGGACAGACCTCGTCCGAGGGCAATAAGCAGGACGGTGAGCTCGCCGCCCGCAACGATGCCTACAACTGGAACAAGACGCTCAACAGCGCGCTCGCGCAGCATCCGGAGATCAACTTCCTCGTCTCCCCCGGCGATCAGATCAACGAGCCGGCTGAGGACCAGTCCGATAAGAAGATCCAGCTCCAGGAGATGCAGTATGCGGGCTATCTTTCCGCCAAGGCTCTGCGCAGCCTGCCGGAGGCCACGAGCATCGGCAACCACGACAGCATGACGGTCGGCTATCAGAACCACTTCAACGTGCCGAATCCGTTCACGGAGGAAGCGACGCCGACGGCTGCCGGCCACGGCTACTTCTACACGTACGGCAACGCGCTCTTCATCGTCATCAACGCGAACAACTACAACGCGGCAGACCATGAAGCGCTCATCAAGAAAGCCATCAAGGCGAACCCGAAGACGAAATGGCGCATCGTCGTCATGCATCAGGACATCTACGGCTCTGGCCTCGATCACTCCGACTCCGACGGCATCCTCATGCGCACGCAGCTCACGCCGATCTACGACGCGAACAAGATCGACGTCGTCCTGCAGGGGCATGACCACACGTATGCGCGCACGTACCAGATCTCAAGCGACGGCAAGCAGCACGCAGACTTCGCGGAGTACAAGGGCGCAGGCCAGGTCGGTCAGCATCATAACGTCTTGGACGCGGCGCTCAAGGACAGCGCGACGAAGTCCAGCTATGTGAGCCAGAACCTCTGCTACACGATTGCCGACATGAAGCAGGGCACGCTCGTAAACCCGAAGGGTGTCTTCTACATGTCCTCGAACTCGGCGACGGGCTCGAAGTTCTACCAGCTCATCCCGCAGCAGCAGGACTATGTCGCAGCGCGCAGCCAGAGCTGGCGCCCGACGTACTCCGTCATCCACATCACGAAGGATTCCTTCCGTATTGACACGTACGACGCGGAGACGGGAAGCCCCATCGATGAGACGTATCGCATCGTCAAGAACTGACGGTCTTTCCTTTCCTCTTACTCTTTTTGCTCTTTGAAACTGCTGCCTGTGCGTGCGCGGGCAGCAGTTTCCTTATAATAATGAATGCGCCGCTTTGCCTTGCCAGCAACGAGCGGCCCATCCGAAAGGTTGAGAATCCCTATGCAATCTATTTTCAAGCGTTTCGGCGCCGCGCTGCTGCTCGTCGCCCTGCTCGCCTTCCTCTTCCACCTCAACGACGTCGAGAAACCACAGCTCGTCAACACGCAGGGGCGCAGCTTCGAGCGCGCGACGGTCACGGAGATCCTGCGGGATAACCTGCAGGAGAACGGCAGCCGCATCGGCGATCAGATCGTGCGCCTGCAGTTCGCAGACGGCACCGCAGCCGAGGCGAACTGCCCGAACGGCCTGCTCTTCGGTACGGTCTGCCAGCCGGGCATGACGGTCATCGCCATGCGGAGCCAGGCGGGTACCCTCTCCTCCTGCACGGTCTATAGCTATGACCGCACGAAGGCCGTCCTCGGTTTCCTGCTCTTCTTCTGCGCGCTGCTCATCCTCGTCGGCGGCAGCAAGGGGCTGAAATCCGTTCTGGCGCTCTTCCTGACGTTCGCGAGTTTCCTTTTCTTCTTCTTCCCGCTGCTCATGTACGGCATCGCACCGATCATCGCTGCGGTCATCACGGCGACGATCATCCTCGCGCTCACGGTCTGGCTCATCTGCGGGCAGACGAAAAAAGCCCTCGCCGCCGGCATCGCCTCGTTCGGAGGTGTCCTGGCAGCAGGGCTTTCAGCGGAAATCTTCGGTGCAACAGCGCACCTTTCCGGCTACAATGTCACGAACATCGAGGCACTGCTCTTCGTCGCGCAGAATACGCGCATCGACGTCGGCGGCCTGCTGTTCGCGGGCATCCTTTTCGCGAGCCTCGGCGCCGTGCTCGACATCTCGATGGATGTCGCAGCGGCAGTCACCGAGGTGGCGGAGGCGCACCCCGCCTCCCGGCGGGAGCTCTTCGCGAGCGGCATGCGCGTCGGACAGGATGTCATGGGCACGATGGCGGCGACGCTCATCCTCGCCGTCTTCGGCGGTTCCCTCGGCACCTGGGTACTCGACTATGTCTACGATCTGCCGCTCCTCCAGCTCGTGAATTCCAACGGGCTCGATATCGTCATCATGCAGGGTCTCTGCGGCGGCATCGGCGTCATCCTCACCGTGCCGCTCGCGGCTGCGAGTGCCGCGCATCTGCTTTCTCGGAAAGCGCCTGAAGTTCCTCGCCCGTGAAGTGGTAGCGCTCCCCGCAGAAGTGACAGACGACCTCCGCCTTGCCGTCCTCTACGAGCGACTGGAGGTCGTCTTGTCCGAGGCTCAACAGCACTTCGCTGATGCGCTGCTTCGAGCAAGTGCAGCGAAAGGAGAGCTCCGTCGTCGTGAGGTAATCAACAGCGAAGCCACGCAGGAGCTCCGCGATGATCCCCTTCGCGTCGAGCCCTTGCTCGACCATGTGGGAGACGGACTGCACGCGGCTGAGGTTCTCCTCGAGCCGCCCGATGGTCTCCTCCGTCGCGTCCGGCAGCGGCTGGAGCAGGAACCCGCCCGCACCGATACAGTGGAACTGCGGATCGATCAGCACTCCGAGGCCAACGCTCGAGGGCGTCTGCTCGGAGTCATAGAGATACTTCGTGAGGTCGTCGGCAATCTCGCCATCCGTGAGCGGCGTGCTCCCCGTCACGGGATTGCGCAGCCCCGTGAAGCGCGTGACGGTCACCATGCCATCCGTGCCGACGCCGCCGCCGACGTCGATCTTCCCTTTCGCGTTCAGCGGCAAATTGACATGCGGATTGCCGACCGCGCCGCGCACGAAGCCTTCCGGCACAGCGTCTGCCGTCACCTTCCCCAGGGGGCCGTGGCCATCGAACGTGATGGTCACGGCCTCCTTGTTCTTGAGGTTCGCCGCAAAGAGCAACGCGCCCGTCATCGTCCTGCCGAGTGCGGCGGCCGCCACGGGATAGCAGTCATGGCGTCGGATGGCCTCATTTACGAGGTCGGTCGTCACGGCGGCGTAGACGCGCACGCCGTCCGCCACCGCCTTTACGAGATGATCCTTCATATTGCTTTTCTTCCTTTCTAAGCGCGCTGCACGCGCGAAAAAAACTGCCCCATCCAAACGCAGCGCAGGAGGATGGGACAGCCATCATCATATCATCTGAAATCACAGCTTGTGCTCGGCGAGACAAGCGCCCGTCGCGAGCTCGAGGATGCGGATGACACCGTCCTCGAGCACAGCGATGGTATTCTTGCCATCCTCGCGCTTGGAGAGTGCCGCGGAGCCCGGATTGAGGAACACCGTCTGACCGCGCTTCTCAAGGACGGTCGTATGGATGTGCCCGCTGATAAAGAGATCCGCCCGGAGGTGCCGCGCGAGCTGATCCTTCGCAGCATCCGTCATCACAGCGTCTCCATGCGTGACGATGATGCGCAGTCCCTCGTAGACGACATACGCATACGGTGCGAGAATCGGGAGCTCGATACAGCTCGCGTCGACGTCGGAGTCACAGTTCCCCTTCGCGATGACAACAGGCACCGGGCAGCTGTTGATGCGGCTGACGAGCCCCGCAGGGTTGTAGTCCGCCTTGCGCGGGTTGCGCGGCCCGTGGTAGAGCACATCGCCCGCATGAAGGATCATGTCCGCATCCTGGAAATATTTCTCATAGGCGTCTGCCCAGGCCATTTCGTGGCCGTGCGTATCGCTGATGATGCCGATCTTCATAGTCCGCGCCTCGCTCTCAACCGATTTTTCTCAGGAGGTTCGCCATCTCCATGGCCGCCATCGCGCCGTCGACGCCCTTGTTGCCCGCCTTCGTGCCCGCGCGCTCGATAGCCTGCTCGATGTTCTCCGTCGTCACGACGCTGAAGATCGTCGGCACGCCCGTCGTCAGACCGACCTGCGCGACCCCTTTCGATACCTCGTTGCACACGTAATCGTAGTGCGTCGTCGAGCCGCGGATGACGGCGCCGAGGCAGATGACGGCGTCATACTTGCCGCTCGCGGCGAGCTTCTTCGCCACGAGCGGGATCTCAAACGCGCCCGGCACCCAGGCGACATCGATATCCTCATCCGCCGCCTCATGGCGGTGGAGCGTATCGAGCGCACCGCTCAGGAGCTTGCTCGTGATGAACTCATTGAACCGCGCGACCACGATGCCGAATTTCAGGCCCTTGCCTGTCACATACCCTTCCATAACGTTTGCCATTGGAATCTCCTCCTCACAGGCGGGAGTGCCGCTCCCGCGCATCTTCCGTTCACTGTCCTATACCAGCCGCTACTGCGCTCAGAGCTTTTCCTCCTCGAGCAGATGGCCCATCTTCACCTTCTTGACGGTCAGATAGCGCTTGTCGAATTTGTTCGCACGGACCTGCAACGGCACGCGCTCGACGATCTCGAGGCCGTAGCCCTCGAGGCCCGCGCGCTTGGCGGGGTTGTTCGTCATGAGGCGAATGCTCGTGAGCCCGAGGTCCGCGAGGATCTGCGCTCCGATGCCGTAGTCGCGCAGGTCGGGAGCGAAGCCAAGCTCGACATTCGCCTCGACGGTGTCCGCGCCCTTGTCCTGCAGCTCATAGGCACGCATCTTGTTCGCGAGGCCGATGCCGCGTCCCTCCTGGCGCATGTAGAGCACGACGCCCTCACCCTCGGCCTCGATCTTCTTGAGTGCAAGCGCGAGCTGATCGCCGCAGTCACAGCGCAGCGAGCCGAGCGCATCGCCCGTGAGGCATTCGGAATGGACGCGCACGAGCACGTTCTTCTTGCCGCGCACATCGCCTTTGACGATAGCGAGGTCGCACTTGTTATTGAGCTCGTTCTCGTACGCATGAATGCGGAAATGACCGTATTTGCTCGGGAAGTCGACGTCCGCGACCTCCTTGACGAAATTCTCCGTGCGCTTGCGGTACTCGATGAGCGACTTGACCGTGATGATGTGGAGCCCGTGCTTTGCCGCGAACTCCTTGAGGCGCGGCGTGCGCATCATGTGCCCGTCGTCATCCATGATCTCGCAGCAGAGCCCGAGGGGCGCGAGACCTGCAAGGCGCGCGAGGTCCGTCGTCGTCTCCGTGTGCCCTGCGCGGCGCAGCACGCCGCCCTCGACGGAGCGGAGCGGGAACATGTGCCCGGGGCGCCGCAGGCTCGCTGGCTTCGCCTGCGGGTCGAGCAGCGTCTTCACCGTCTGGCAGCGCTCGAAGGCCGAGATGCCCGTCTCCGTGTCGTAGGCATCGACGGAGACCGTGAACGCCGTCTCGTGGTTGTCCGTGTTGTTCGTCACCATCGGCGGGATATCGAGCGCGTCGAGGCGTGCGCCTTCCATCGGCGTGCAGATGAGCCCCTTGGCGTACTTCGCCATGAAATTGATGGCTTCCGGCGTGACTTTCTCGCCCGCGATGATGAGATCGCCCTCGTTCTCTCGGTCCTCATCGTCGACGACGACGACCATCTTGCCTTCCCTGATATCCGAAATGGCCTCTTCGACCGTTGCAAAATCCGACATGATATTCCCTCCTCAAAATCCATAGCGTGCGAGAAACGCCGGCGTGATGCCAGGTGTCTCCTCTGCAGCCTTCATCTCTCCGCGCTCATTCCCGCGCATGAGCTTTTCCACATACTTGCCGATGATATCCGTCTCGATGTTCAGCCGGCTGCCCGTGTGTTTGGCACGCAGGTTCGTCACGTCGCGCGTATGCGGGATCAGCGAGACGGTGAACGTCTCCTTCGTGACCGCAGCGACCGTGAGGCTGATGCCGTCGAGCGCCACAGAGCCCTTCTCGACGATGCCGCGCAGGAGCGCGGGCGCCGCGGCGACCGTGAGCAGGAGCGCATTACCCTCCTGCCGGAGGGCCGCCACCGTGCCCACGCCGTCGATATGTCCGCTCACGATATGTCCCCCGAGCCGCGAGGCGAGCGTGAGCGCGCGCTCGAGGTTCACGAGGCTCCCCTTGCGCAGCTCGGAAAACGAGGTGCGGCGCACGGTCTCCGGCATCACATCCGCCTCAAAATAATGGGCGTCAAAGGCCGTGACCGTGAGGCAGACGCCATTCACGGCAATGCTGTCGCCGAGATGCACGTCTGAGAGCACGCCCGCGGCGTCGATGGCGAGCGTGCCGCCGCCGATGCGGCGGACGGTGCCGACCTCTTCAATGATCCCCGTAAACAATGTCTCACCTCATTTCCTGACATAGCCGGTGAGCAGTATGTCTTCGCCAATCGTCTCCGCCGTAAGCCCCGTGAGCTGCACGGCATCGGCGAGCCTTTCCCTGCCCACGCCCTCGACGGGCGTCAGCGCGTCCCTGCCGCCGATGATCTTGGGCGCGATGAACGCGTAGACCTTGTCGACGAGACCCGCCTGGAGCAGCGCGTCGTTCACGCGCCCCCCGCCCTCGACGAGGAGAGAGGAAACCTCCCGGCCACCGAGCGTCCGCAGAAGCTCTACGGCATCGACGCGCGGCCCCGCGCCGCAGACGAGGACCTCCGTGCCTGCCTGACGCAGCGCCTCGACGCGCGCCTTCGGGGCCTGCTCTGTCACGGCGATGAGCGTCTTGGCCGCTCCATCCGTGAGGAGCTTCGCCGAGAGCGGCGTGCGCGCCTCGCTGTCGAGCACGATGCGCAGCGGATTCCTCCCCTGCCGATCCGGCAGGCGCGTCGTGAGACTCGGATCATCGTGCAGCACCGTGCCGATGCCGACGAGGATGGCGTCGCACCGATCCCGGAGCTCATGGACGCGCAGGCGGGATGCCTCTCCCGTGATCCACTGGGAATCACCCGCAGACGTCGCGATCTTGCCGTCGAGCGTCATCGCCGTCTTGAGCACGACGAACGGCATCCCCGTCGTGATCCAGTGCAGGAACACCTCATTGAGGCGCGCTGCCTCGTCTGCAAGCACGCCGCAGCGCACCTCGATGCCCGCTTCGCGGAGCATGGAGAGCCCCCTGCCCGCGACCTTCGGATTGGGATCTTGCATAGCGACGACGACGCGCGCGATGCCCGCCTCCGCCACAGCCTTTGCACAGGGACCCGTACGCCCGTAGTGGGAGCACGGCTCGAGCGTCACGTAGAGCGTCGCCCCGCGGGCGAGGTCGCCCGCCATGCGGAGCGCGTGGATCTCGGCGTGCGGCGTCCCGGCCTTTCGATGCCACCCCTCCGCGATGATGCGGCCGTCGCGCACGATGACGGCACCGACGAGTGGATTCGGGCTCGTGCGCCCTTCCGCATTCCGCGCGATGCGCAGCGCCTCGCGCATGAAATCTTCATCTGTCAATCTCATCACCTCACATCGTTTTTGCTGAAAACTGATTGTCTTCCGATGGAATAGGCACTGAGAAAGCAAAAAAGCCACGGAGAAAACTCTCTCCGTGGCAAATCTTCGCGAAAAAATCACGACATTCTTTTCTCATCCAGACTATACTGTCGGCTCCGGAGTTTCACCGAATCATGCCCCAGGGGGCTCGCGGGCTGTACCGCCGGTGGGGAATCGCACCCCGCCCTAAAGAGATGTCCTATTCACGCCCTCAAGTATAACACGTGAGGAAGCATCTGTCCACCCCTCGCCGCGCAGCAATGGCGAACGCGCCCTGCCCAGGCAGTAGCGACGTCACTCCTCCCCGAGGATGCGCACCTCAGGATGCAGCTCGACGCCATGTGCCTCCTTGACGCGCCGCTGTACCTCGCGGATGAGCTGCAGCACGTCCGCCGCCGTCGCCGTCCCCGTGTTGACGACGAATCCTGCGTGTTTCAGCGAGACCTGGGCACCGCCGACCGTGAGCCCCTTGAGGCCCGTCTCCTGGATCAGTGTGCCCGCGTAGTAGCCTGTCGGGCGCTTGAACGTGCTGCCGGCGCTCGGCATCTCGAGCGGCTGCTTCGCCTCGCGCCGCGCCGTGAAATCCGCGATGCGCGCCTCGATGTCGCGGCGGTCGCCGTGCGCCAGGGACAGCGTGACCTCGCAGATCGCCTCACCGTTCCTCTGATAGACGCTCTGACGATAGCCGAGATCGAGCGCAGCGGCCTGACGCTCCTGGCTGCTCCCCTCCCTGGTAACGGAGCGCACGGACGCGACGACATCTTTCATCTCCCCGCCGTAGGCCCCAGCGTTCATGAAGACGGCACCGCCGATGCTGCCGGGGATGCCGCAGGCGAACTCGAGCCCCGTGAGCCCGGCGTCCGCCGCGGCTGCCGAGACGTCTTTGAGCAGCGCCCCGGCGCCGGCGACGATACGTTCCCCCTCCACGCGGATGGAGGACATCGGGGGATTGAACTTCACGACCGCCCCGCGGATGCCCCGATCGAGCACGAGGACGTTCGAGCCGTTGCCGAGGATCGTCAGCGGGATCTCGTAGCGCGCGATGAGTCGCAGGATGTGCGCCGCCTGCTCCACGTCAGCGGGGAATATCAGGTAGTCGGCATTGCCGCCGATCTTGAACGTCGTATGCTCCTTCATGGGCTCGTGCAGCAGCACCTGCTCCGGCTGCAGGAAGCCATGCAGGTCCTTCACAAAGGCTTCATTGATCTCACACATGTGCATCCTCCTCAGATATGAAGACCGGGACCGTCCTCAGCCAGCCGCAGGAACCCTTGCTGCCGCAGGGCTTCATAGGCGACGATGGCAACGGAATTCGAAAGATTCAGCGAGCGCGCCTCGCGGATCATCGGGATGCGCACGGCGTGGTCCCAGTGCTCCTGAAGGAGCGTCTCCGGCAGTCCCGCCGTCTCCTTGCCGAAGACGAGCAGCGCATCCTCTGGATAGGCAACCTCCGTATAGGAACGCGGCGCCTTCGTCGAAAGGAAATAGAACGGATGGCCGTGGTACATCGCCGCGACCTCCTGGAAATTCTCATGGTAATGGACGCGGACCAGATGCCAATAATCAAGCCCTGCCCGCTTCAGATACTTGTCATCCGTCGAGAAGCCCAGCGGCTTGACGAGATGAAGGTCGATGCCCGTCGCCGCGCAGAGCCGCGCGATGTTGCCCGTGTTGCCCGGGATCTCAGGCTCCACCAATACGATATGCAAAAGAACAGCCCCCTGCCGATGCAAATGTTGAGGAAATCACGCTCACCGATTCAGCGCTTCCTCATAACTGATCCATCATCCGATGCGTCTGCGGAATCACGCGCACATCCCTGAGTCGCTTCGCCGCGAACGATTGCGCTGCGAGCATCCGCTCCGGCGCGATGGCGACGCAGCCACCAAACGGCGTGACCGGCTGCAGGACGAGCAGTGTGTCCGGCGCACACGCACCGATAAGGCGGATGGCCGCCTCGAATTCCTCTCGCGTCGTCTCCGCGGAGAGAACCATCTTCAGATAGAGGTCCTTGCGGCGAGCGACGGCGAGGAACCGTCGATGCTCCTCCCAGACAGGACGAGAGAGCACGCTCGGCAGCTTGATATCCATGCTGATGATATCGACATCCTCGATGATCTCTTCGAGCTGCGGCACGCACGTGCCGTTCGTCTCGAGGAAGAACGGCACAGCGAGCAGCGGCCGCAGGGCGTGGATGAACTCTGCCTGCAGGAGCGGCTCGCCCCCTGTGAAACTCACCGCCTGATGCGGCGTCTCGGCGAGCAGGCGGTTGATCTCCTCCGCCGCCTGCATCGGCGTCAGCGGATTCTCTCGCTCGTAGAACGACTGCGAGCCAGCCTGACGCTCGATCCGGCAGTGCGGATGCGCGCCGGGGGCGTTCTCCGTATCGCAGTAGCGGCAGGCGAGATTGCACCCCTCGAAGCGCACGAAAACCTGGCGACAGCCGACGTACTTGCCCTCGCCCTGAACGGAGGAGAATATTTCAATGATGCTTCGCTGCAAGCCCTTTTCCTCCCATCACCTATCGTCGTCCTCATCCGGCGCATACGTCACGGACGACTTCGGCGACTCCCAGACCGTGACGGCCGCGAGGCGCACCGTCTTTGCAGCGGCAAGCGGCTCCCGCGCCGCGAGCTCTTCATAGATCACGCGTGCGAGGTGCTCTGCTGTCGGATGGATGCCCTCTGAGAACGGTGCGAGCTCATTGAGATAGCGATGATCGAAGCGGTCGAGCACGTCCGCAAGCAGTCCCTTGACCGTCTTGAAATCGATGAGCATGCCGAGGTCATCGAGCACGCGCCCGCGCACGACGGCCTCTACGACCCAGTTATGGCCGTGCAGGCGCGCGCACTTCCCCGGATAGCCCTCGATCTGATGTGCGGCTTCGAAGGCGCCCTCTACTTTCAACTCATACATGGATTGTCATTCCTTCTCTATCGTTTCCGTATTCTTGACGTTGCCGACGATGTCGCTCATGCTCATGGCGCGCGTATGCTGCGTATGGCTCCATTCGTGCTCATTGCGGTGGATGAAACCGAGGAAGATGATCGGGATCCAGGAGTAAATGAAGACCGGATAGAGCAGCATGTAGAGCCAGGACTTCCACTTCGCACGAATCTTGATGAGGATGATCATCGGCAGGATGTACTGGCCGAGCATGATCGCGGTCATGAGCTGCGACGGCATGAAATTGTAGATATTCGTATAGAACGGCGGGAACGCCAGCTGGATATAGCTGATGATGATGAAGACCGTCGAGATCATGAGGAAGTGCGGCTGCATGAGGTAGATGCACTCATCCCACATGCGGATGTCCTTGTGCTTCCACCCCGCCTTGAGCATCTTCGGGATGAACCGATTGCCCACGTCGAACTGTCCCTGTGCCCAGCGGCGGCGCTGATTCCAGGACTGCTTGAACGTCAGCGGCTTCTCATCGTAGATGATGGCGTCATGCGCCCAGCTCGTCTTGATGCCCTCCGCCATGCATTTCATCGTGAACTCCATGTCCTCGGTGAGGCAAGTCGCCTGCCAGCCGTGCTTCTTGAGGATCTCCGCATCGAAGCACATGCCCGTACCGCCGAGGCAGGCAGAAAGGCCGATGTTGGACTTCGCGAGATGCGAGATGTAGCAGATGACCCAAAAAGCAATGGCGAACGTCCCCGATACCCAGGTATCATAGGGATTCTTCGCGTCCATATAGCCCTGGATGACCTTGTCGCCCTTGCAGAGGCGGTTGTTCATCTCCATGAGGAACTGCGGATGCACGAGGTTGTCCGCGTCAAAGACACAGATGGCATCGTACTGCTTCTCCATCTTGAACAGGCGGTCGAACATCCATTCGAGCGCGTAGCCCTTGCTCTTCTTCGTTGGATGCGTGCGAACGTGGACGAGCGCGCCCGCGCGCGCGGCGATTTCTGCCGTATCATCTGAGCAGTTGTCCGCGATGACATAGATGTCGTACATGTTCTTCGGATAGTTCAGCTGCTGGAGGTTCTCCACGAGTTCCCCGATGACCGCATGCTCATTATGCGCCGCCACGACAAGGGCAAACGTCTTGCGCGGCGTCATGATCTTCTTCTCCTTGCGCCGCCACATGCCACAGAAGCCGATGACGAAAAAATACAGCGTGAAGAGAAAGATGAGAATTTGCATTGGCACCATGATGATGTCAAAGGGATGTGTCAAAGTCATGGTTCAATCCTTTTTGCCGAACAATAAGAACAGAGAATTCACGATGCCGAAGGCCGCGTACGTCGAGAAGATGGCGACGAAAGCCGCGGGGACGAGTGCCGCACGCCCCAGATAGAGGATTGCGAGCAGCATGAGGAGCGCCAGTACCTTCGGGATGGCGTAGAGACGATCGCCGCCGTCGCCTTTGAAATTCGGATAATGCACATGGCTCACCATGAGATAGGCGACGATGGCCATGAGCAAGGGATAGGAGACGCCGAACACCAGAGGATCGATGCCGAGCTGCGTGAAGAGTAGCGTCGTCATCGCGACGATGTTGCCGCCCGCGGGGATGGCGAGCCCCATGAAATACCCGTGCACGACCCCCGCGTCCACGTTGAAGCGCGTGAGCCGCCACATGCCGCACAGCGCGAAGAAGATCGCCACGGCGGCGCCGAGCAGGCCGTATGCCTCCAGGCAGAACTCATAGGCGAGCAGTGCTGGCGCCACGCCGAAGGAACCGAGATCGCAAAGGGAATCCATCTCTTTGCCGAACTCGCTCGCCACACCGAAGAAACGCGCCGTGCGCCCATCGAAACCGTCGGCGACCAGCGCGAGGAGGATGAACACAGAGCCCCAGAAGAAATCGTGATGGAGCGTCGAGAGCATCGAGCACATGCCGAAGAACAGGTTCGATGCCGTACAGAGATTCGGAATGATCCTCCGATAATTCATTTGCTTTTCAGCCTCCCAAGAATCGTTTTTCCGCCCACGACCTTCTGTCCCGGCCGCACGAGGACGTCGACTGCCTCCGCGGGCATGACGACCTCCAGGCAGGAGCCGAAGCGGATCATGCCGTAGAGCTCGCCCTGCCGGAGCGTATCGTCGAGCGTCACCCACGAGACGATGCGACGCGCGAGGATGCCGGCGATCTGCTTGACCGTGATGCGCAGCCGCTCGTTCTCGAGACCGATGAGATGGTGCTCGTTCTCGAAGCCGACCTCATCCTTGTACGCGGGGCGGAAGCGCCCGCAGAAATACTTCTGTAGCTTGATCTCCCCATCCATCGGGCTGCGGTTCACATGGACGTCGAACACCGACATGAAGATCACGACTTTCCGGCACGGACCCGCGACGAATTCATCGGGGTCCTGCGCGAGCTCGACGACCTCCTGCACCGTGCCGTCCGCCGGCGAGAGGATTGCCGTCTCATCCCGCACGATCCGTCGCTGCGGGTTGCGAAAGAAATACATGAAATACACCATGAGCACCGCCGGGATCACGGCCGCATACGGATGCAGCCCGAACCCAAAGAGGACGGTGAGCAGGAAGCACGTACCGATAAACGGATACCCTTCTCTGACGATAGGAGTCAATCTCCCACCTCCTGAATGAAATAAAGTTCCGTGGCGCACGATGGGAACGAGACACGTAGAGCGAACGTCATGCATCCCGTGTTCCCCTGTTGATATTCCTTAACAATTATAGAGGATTGCTCTTTGTTTGTCCATTCTTACTTTTCTCCGCATGGACCTTGAGGACGAACTTAGGCAGCGCCAGGAGGCGCCCCGCGCGCTTGGGCTGCATGAGGCCGCGGAACAGCCACTCGAGCTTGGCCCGCTGCACCCAGAGCGGCGCGCGCTTCATCACGCCGGCCATGACATCGAACGTCCCGCCCACGCCGATGCAGACGGGCACGTCGAGCTCCCTGAGGTGCCGCGAGAGCCATTTCTCCTGCTTCGGCACGCCGAGCGCTGCGAGCAGGATATCTGGATGCGCCTCCTTGATCTCCTGCACGATCGCCGCTTCGTCCGCCTCGGTGAAGAAGCCGTTGCGCGTGCCGACGATCTCGATGCCGGGATAGAGGCGCTCCGCCTTTGCCTTCGCCTTCTCCGCCACGCCGGGTGCCGAGCCGAAGAAGTAGAACCGCCAGTGCCGCTCCGGTGCCTTGCGCATGAGCTCTTGTGCCATATCGTAGCCGGCAACGCGCTCCGGCATCGCGTGGCCGAGGTGATGCGCGGCCCAGACCGTCCCCGCACCGTCCGGCGTGACGAGCGCCGCCCCCTGCAGGATGCGGCACAGCTCTCCGTCGTGCGTCGCGCGCAGGAGCATCTCCGCATTCGCCGTGGCGATGAGGACCGGCTCGCGCTTCTCGATGAAACCATCGATGCGCGCGACCGCCTCCCGCATCGTGATGGCATCCACCGGAATGCCGAGGATTGTGACTTTCTTTGGCACGTTGTTCCCTCCTATATCGACAGGACCTGCCGGACGCCTGGAGCGCGTCCTTTTATAGCATTTTCAAATTGTACCACAGAATGTAAGGGATTGCAAAAAAGCCGCCCTCTCGAAAGAGGACAGCTTTCCTTTCTTGCTCGGCGGCGCCAGCAGTCAAGCCTTCGGCGCTTCCTTCTTCTTTGCAACGGCCGTGCGAATGGAGAGCTCGCGCAGCTGCTTCGGATCGACTTCCGACGGCGCGTCGCTCATGACGTCGCGCGCGCTCTGGTTCTTCGGGAACGCGATGACGTCGCGGATCGAGCCGCGCTTCGCCATGAGCATCACGAGGCGGTCGAGACCGAACGCGAGACCGCCATGCGGCGGCGTGCCATACTGGAACGCATCCATCATGAAGCCGAATTTCGCATGGGCCTGCTCCGGCGTGAGGCCGAGCGACTCGAAGACCTTCTCCTGCAGTTCTGCATTGTAGATGCGCAGCGAACCGCCGCCGATCTCGACGCCGTTGAGCACCATGTCGTAGGCGTTGGCCTTCACGCGGCCCGGATCGCTCTTGAGGTACTGGATATCCTCATCACGCGGTGCCGTGAACGGATGATGCATCGCCTTCCAGCGGTTCTCCTCGTCGCTCCACTCATACATCGGGAAATCGACGACCCAGAGGAAGCGCAGCGCATCCGGATCGATGAGCCCCCGCTCCTTGCCCATCTCGAGGCGCAGCTGGCCGAGCGCCGTATCGACGACGAGGCGCTTGTCCGCGACGACGAGCAGCAGGTCGCCCGTCTTCGCCCCTGTCGCCTCGGCGATCTTCGCGAACGCCGCATCGTCGTAGAACTTCTTGAACGGGCTCTTGATGCCTTCCGCCGTATACTGGACCCACGCAAGGCCCTTGGCGCCGTAGATCTGCACGAACTTGACGAGCTCATCGAGGCGACGGCGCGGGATGTCCGCATAGCCGTCCACCTTGATGCACTTGACCATGCCGCCGCTTTCGATGACAGAGTTGAAGACCTTGAAGGACGAGCCTTTGACGTACTCCGAGATATCCATGAGCGGCATGTCGAAGCGCAGATCCGGCTTATCGGAGCCGTACTTGTCCATCGCCGTATCCCAATCCATGCGCTCGAACGGCACGGGGATATCGCGATCGATGGCTTTCTTGAAGAGCTCCTTGATCATGCCCTCCATCATCGTCAGGATGTCCTCCTGGCTGATGAAGCTCATCTCGATGTCGAGCTGCGTGAACTCCGGCTGACGGTCGGCACGCAGGTCCTCATCACGGAAGCAGCGGACAATCTGGAAGTATTTCTCGAAGCCCGCCACCTGCAGGATCTGCTTGAAGATCTGCGGCGACTGCGGTAGCGCGTAGAACTCGCCCGGATTCACGCGGCTCGGCACGAGGAAATCGCGCGCGCCCTCCGGCGTGCTCTTGCAGAGCATCGGTGTCTCGATCTCGAGGAAGCCGTTGCGGTCGAAGTAGTCGCGCATGATCTTCGTCACGCGGTGACGAAGGATGATGTTCTTCTGCATCTCAGGGCGGCGCAGGTCGAGATACCGGTACTTGAGGCGCACCTTCTCATCGACATCGATGTCGTCCTGGATGTAGAACGGCGGCGTCTTCGCCTTGTTGAGGATGCGCAGCTCCGCGCAGACGACCTCGACCTCGCCCGTCTCGATGTTCGGGTTGATGGTCTCCTCGCTGCGCGCGCGCACCTTGCCGCGCACGGCGATGCAGAACTCGTTGCGCAGGGACTCCGCCTTGTGGAACGTCCCCTCGTTCATCGCCGCTTCATCGAAGACCACCTGCACGAAACCGGAACGGTCGCGCATGTCGACGAAGATGAGTCCGCCATGGTCGCGCCGTCTCGACACCCAGCCGCAGAGGACGACTTCCGTCCCCACGTCTGCCTTGCGAAGCGCGCCGCAATGATGATCGCGCTTCATACCCTGTAATGTTTCCATGAATTTCACCTCAGCACACAGCCCGTAGGATCACTGTTTCCCCAGCGACTCCTTGAGCTTGTCTATAATTCTATCAAAGGGAACCTTCTGCTGCTCGCTCCTAGACATATCCTTGAGCTGCGCGCAGGACTCCTTGACTTCTTCTTCTCCCAGGATGAGCGCGAACCGCGCCTGCGCCTTGTTCGCCTGCTTCATCTGCGCCTTCATGCTGCGCCCCGCGTAGTCCATGTTCGCCTTGAGGCCGGCGCGGCGGCAGAGCTCCAAGAGGCGAAACGCCGGCGCCTGGGCCGCCTCACCGAGCGCGACGACGAAGACGTCTGATGACCTCTCCTCTGGCGGCAGCAGGCCCTGCTTCTCGAGCGCGAGCAAGACGCGCTCGAGCCCCGTCGCAAATCCCACCGCTGGCGTCGGCTTGCCGCCGATCTCCTCGATGAGTCCGTCGTAGCGGCCGCCGCCCGCGACGGCGCTCTGCGCGCCGAGCGGTGCGTACTTGATCTCGAACGCCGTCTTCGTGTAGTAGTCGAGGCCGCGCACGAGCCGCGGATCGAGCGTGAAGGAGATGCCCGCCTCGCGCAGGTACGCCTGTACGTGCTCGAAATGGTCGCGGCACTCGTCGCAGAGGCAGTCCGTGATCTTCGGCGCGTCCTTCATAAACGGCTTATCCGCATCGACCTTGCAGTCGAGGATGCGCAGCGGCGAGCGCTCGAAGCGATCCCGGCAGTCATCGCAGAGCTCATCGAGCTTGTCGCGGAAGAACTCCTGCAGGACCTTGCGATAGACGGGACGACAGTTCGGACAGCCGACGGAGTTGAGGCTCAGCGAGAGGTCCTTGAGCCCGAGCGAGCGCAGGAAATCGATCGCGACGAGGATGACCTCGGCGTCGACGGCCGGATTCTCCTCGCCGAGTGCCTCGATGCCGAACTGATGGAACTCGCGCATGCGCCCCGCCTGTGGGCGGTCGTAGCGGAACATCGAGCCGATGTAGAAGAGCTTCACGAGCGAGGCGTCTCCGTAGAGCTTGTTCTGCAGGTAGGCGCGCACGGCGGATGCCGTGTTCTCCGGGCGCAGCGTGATGCTCCGCCCGCCGCGGTCCTCGAACGTGTACATCTCCTTGTCGACGACATCGGTGCCCTCACCGATGCCGCGATGGAAAAGCTCCGTGTGCTCGAACATCGGCGTGCGGATCTCCTCGTAGCCGTACCGCGCGCAGAGCGCCCGGATCTTGCCCTCGACGTAGTTCCAGGCGCCGACCTTGTCGGGCAGGATATCGTTCGTGCCGCGAGGCGCATTTGTCAGCATAAGAATGTCCTCCTATTCTCCATACGCTTCCTCGAGGAGGAGCGCACGTTTCTCGATGTAGTGGTCAATATCCCGCAGGTACGTCGTGAGATCCTTCGCGTTGAACGCGGACTTCATGCGGTGGCGGCGGAAATCGACGACTTTCGTCGTCGCCGCGCCGCCGATGCCGAGGATCGTCTGATGTTCCTCCATGATCTGGATATTGTACATGCCTTCCGCGCCCGGGCGGCAGCAGCCGATATTCTCGAGATCACCGCTCATGTAGCCCTGCCGATAGAGATAGTATGGCTGCATGCCTGCCGCGCGCACATAGCGCAGCGCTGTCTCCGACATGCGCCGCGTCTCCGCGTCGTCCGGCAGCTCCACATGCTGCTCCTCCATCATGAGCTTCAGGCGCGAGCCGCGCTTGAGCGCGAGCGCGTGCAGCGTGATGTCATCGGGCGCGAGCGCCACGACCTGCCGCATGGTATCCTCAACATCCGTGGCCGTCTCGCCCGGCAGCCCGAGGATGAGATCCATATTGATGTGCGGAATGCCCGCCGCGCGCAGGGCGCGGAACATCTCGACGACCTGCGCCGGCGTATGGCGGCGGCCGATGCGCACGAGCGTCTTCTCCTGCATCGACTGCGGGTTGACGCTCACGCGCGTGACGCCGAGCGCGCGCATCGTCTCGATCTTTGCCGCGGACATGCTGTCGGGCCTCCCCGCCTCCACCGTGAACTCCCCGCACGCGGGACCATAAAAAGCATTATATACCAATTGGAGCATTTCGGCAAAGGATTTGTCGGGCAGGCTCGTCGGCGTGCCGCCGCCCACATAGATGTTCTGTACCGTGAAGCCATAGCGGCGCACGGCGTCCTGCGCGGCGACGAGGTCCTTGCGGAAGACCGCCATGAACTCGCGCAGCTCTTCCTCTCCCGGCAAGAGGTTCGCAGGGAACGAGCAGTAGAGACAACGCGTCAGGCAGAACGGGATGCCGACGTAGATGCTCACGGTCTTTTCCGAAGACGTCTGCAGGAACGGCAGCTGCCGGAACGCCATGGGCACGATGAGCTCCGCCTTCTCCCGGCTGCACGCATAGTCCTGCTGCAGCCGCCGGATGATCGCCTGCTCCGTGAGGCCGCCGGCGATCCAGCGGTGGACGATCTTCGTCGGGCGCACGCCATGCAATATGCCCCAGGGAGCCTGGGGCATGCCGAAATGACGCCGGAAGATCTGATAGAGACCGAGCTTAGCGAGGCGATGGACTGCCGCCATCTCCCGCTCATCGTCCGCACCGTCCCCCTGCGTCTCGTATTCCTCCCGCGTGCCGTCACAGCGGAACGCGTAAAGGCGCACGCGGACCTGTACCCGCCCGCCTTCCGTATGCTGCCACCGATAGACGACGGAAAGCTGCGCGTAATCCGCCGCCTCCTTGCCGCCGACGACCGCGACCTTGAAGAGGTTCAGGACCTCTTTCGTGATCTTCGTGAAAACTTCCTGCGCCGGATACAGGGTGAGTGTCTGGATCTTCACTGCTTTTCCTGACACTCCTTACAAATACCGAAGAACTTCACCTGGTGGTCGCTGATCTTGAAGCCGGATTTCTGCGCGATATCCTGCTCGAGGTCTTCGAGCAGGTCGTCATCGAACTCCTCCACCTTGCCGCACTGCGTGCAGATGAGATGATGGTGATGGTGGCGAGTCGGGTCCATCGTATTGACCTCGTAACGGCTGCAGCCGTCGCCGAACTCCATCTTCTGCAGGATGCCGAGCTCGGAGAGCAGTTCAAGGCTGCGGTAGACCGTGGCGAGCCCGATGTCCACCTTGCGCTCGCGGAGGATATCATGCACATCTTCCGCCGATAGATGCTCGCCCGGATGGTCAAGGAAAATCTGCAGCACCGTCTGGCGCTGCGGTGTCATCTTATGCTGGCGCTCCTGCAGCTTCTTGCGCAGGTCGTCCATCGTGAACTTCTGTCCCATAATAAAGTAAATACTCCCTTCAATTCGTCGCTTTTCCCATCGCACGCGCGACGCTGTAGACATTCTTAAGCCGCCGCAGCCTCGTCATGATCTGCTGGACCTGCTGCGCGTTCTGGACAGAAAGTCCCATGCGCACCGTCGAGGTCTTGTTGCTACGGTTCGGGCTCGCATTGACCGAGGAGATGTTGATCTTCATCTCGGAGGGCACGGCGAGCAGCTCCGTGAGCACGCCTGCCTTATCGTTGCAGATGATCTCGAGCTCGACCGTGTAGTCCTTGTCGAGACCGACGTCCCAGTTGACCTCAATCATGCGCGAGAGGTCCGTGTCCTTGAGGATATTCGGGCAGTCGGAGCGATGCACCGAGACGCCGCGCCCGCGCGTGATGTAGCCCGTGATGGGATCGCCGGGGATCGGGTTGCAGCATTTCGCGAGGCGCACGAGCAGGCCGCTCTCGCCCTCGACGAGGATGCCGTGACTTGACTTTTTCTTCTTGTCCCCTTTGCCCGCCGGTTGCTTGAGCTTGGAGAGGATGGCTGACATATCAGGCGGCGTGCTCTCCTGCAGGTCCTTCTTGTGCAGCTCGATGAGCTTCGTGAGCACGCCGTGGAGCGTCGTGCCGCCGAAGCCGACAGCGGCGAGCAAGTCGTCCGCCGTGAGCACGTTGAGTTTCTCCGCGACGGTCTGCAGTCTCCCCTCCTTGAGGAGGTCGTGCGGATCGTAGCCGAGGTGCTTCGCCTCTTCCTTGATGAGCTCGAAGCCGCGAGCGATGTTCTCCTCGCGCTTCTCCTTCTTGAACCACGAGCGGATCTTCGTGCGCGTCTCGCTCGAGGCGACGATGTTGAGCCAATCGCGGCTCGGCCCGCTGTTCGCCTTGTTCGTGATGATGGAGACGATGTCGCCATTCTTGAGCTTGTACTCGAGCGGCACGAGCTTGCCGTTGACCTTGGCACCCACGCAGTGATGGCCGATCTCCGTATGGATGCGATAGGCGAAATCGATGGGAATCGAGCCTTTCGGCAGGTCGACGACATCGCCGTTCGGCGTGAAGACGAAGACCTCATCCGAGAAGATATCGACCTTGAGCGCCTCGAAATATTCGCGCGGATCGCTGAACTCCTGCTGCAGGTTGACCATCTGCCGCAGCCAGCTCATCTTCTGATCGACGGCGCTGCCCGCCGTCGCGCCGCGCCCCTGTTCCTTGTACTTCCAGTGCGCTGCGACGCCGTACTCAGAGACCTGATGCATCTTGAACGTGCGGATCTGGATCTCGAGCGGATAGCCTTTCGTCATGACTGTCGTATGCAGCGACTGATAGCCGTTCGACTTCGGCATGGCGATGTAGTCCTTGAACCTGCCTGGAATCGGCTTCCACATCGCGTGGATGACGCCGAGCACCCCGTAGCAGTCCTTGACCGTATCGACGAGCACGCGCACGGCAGAGAGGTCGTAGATCTCACTGATGTCCTTGTTGTCGCGCTTCATCTTCTTGTAGATGCTGTAGAAATGCTTCGCACGGCCGCTGATCTCCGCCTTGATGCCGGAGTCCTGGAGCTTCACCTTGATCTGCTCGATGGCATCGTCGATGAATGCCTGCCGCTCCTGCCGCTTCTGCTTCACGCTCTCCACGAGGTCGTAATATTTCTCCGGCTCGAGGTAGCGCAGGCAGAGGTCCTCGAGCTCCCACTTGATGTTGGAGATGCCGAGGCGGTTGGCAAGCGGCGCATAGATCTCGATGGTTTCCTTGGCGATGCGCTTCTGCTTGTCCTCCCGCATGTACTTGAGCGTGCGCATGTTGTGCAGGCGGTCTGCGAGCTTGATCATGATGACGCGGATGTCCTTCGCCATCGCGAGGAACATCTTGCGATAGTTCTCGAGTTGCTGCTCCTCGCGCGACTTGTACTTGATCTTGCCGAGCTTCGTCACGCCGTCGACGAGCATGGCGACTTCCTTGCCGAACATCTGCTCGACCTGCTCGTTCGTATAGATGGTATCCTCGACGACATCGTGCAGGAGCGCCGCGCTGATCGTCACGTCATCGATGTGCAGCTCCGTGAGGATCTGAGCGACATGCAGGGGATGGATGATGTATTCCTCACCAGAGACGCGCTTCTGCCCCTTGTGCGCGGAATTCGCCAGCTCATAGGCGCGCTGAATCAGGCGGATGTTCGCCTTCGGCTGATAGATCTTGACCGCCTCAATGATGGATTCGATGGTAACCGGTTCCTTGTCGATGCTCTGCATGGTCCCATCCCTCGCTTTCGGTAAATCTAATTTACCCTTTAGTATACATGACCTAGTGCGAGATTACAACTCTCCCGCCTGCCCGAGGAACCGTCGATACGTCGGAGATGCCTTGAGGTCGAGCTTCCGCGCGGGCGGGCAGAAGGCATAGGCGTCTTCCCCAGATGCCTCGCGCAGGAGGCCGAGCTCCAGGAACACGCGCAGTCCTTCCTTCATCGTGAACAGCGAGAGCCCATGCCCCATGGCCGTCCGGAAACCCGCCGTGAGCTCCCAGGGATCGAGGGAAAGCGGCGCACCGCCCGCCGCCAGCCGGAAAAGATAGCGATAGATGTCCGCGAGAGTATCGCGGTCGGGATGGACACGCGCGCCCGCTGCGGGATTGATGCTGTCGACGATGGCCTGGACCTTGCGTATTCCTCGCCACTCGTTGATGGAAGGCTTGTAGACGATATCGAGCGGTTCCGCATTCACGAGTCCCGCGAGCGCGCCTTGCCCCCAGTAGAGGAAATCGATCGCATGATGGTCCGCATCCTCCACGACGAATTTCAGATGCTGCCCCTCGCTGCCGATGCGGCGTGCGCCGCTGCCGCGCAGGTTCCTGCAGCCGAACAGTGGCCGCGGGTTGCCCTCGCCGTAGGGCTCGAGGCGTGCGATCTCCTCCACGAGCTCCGTCGTCACCGCGCACGGGTCCATCTCGAACTCGATGCAGGCGACGGGCACATAGTCCTCCGGACGAAGCGTGCGGCGCACGGTCTCCTCGAACGCGCGCCGTAACGCGGGAATGTCCGCTGTGCGCAGAGAGAGCCCTGCCGCCTGCGCATGGCCGCCGAAGCCTATGAGGAAGCGCTCGCACGCCTTGAGCGCCTCGTAGATATGAAGGCCTTCGATGCTGCGACAGGAGCCTTTCGCCATCGCTCCGTTCACGCTGAGGATGACGACGGGCTTATAGTATTTCTCGACGAGGCGCGAGGCAACGATGCCGATGACGCCCTGATGCCATCCTTCCCCAGCAAGCACGATGGCGGGCAGGGAGGCGACATCCTCGGCAGCGAGCTCCGCCTCGGCAGCGCACAGGATGTCCTGCTCCACTGCCTGCCGCTGCCGGTTCAGCGCGTCGAGATGACCTGCGAGCTCCTGCGCCTCTGCCGCGTCCTGCGTCAGCAGCAGGCGGGCACCGAGCGTCGCGCGCTCCATGCGGCCTGCGGCGTTCAGCCGCGGCGCCAGCTGGAAGCCCACCTGCTCCGCGCCCAGCTTCTCCGCCTCGACGCCTGCCACCTCCATGAGGGCCCGCAGGCCGACGCTCTCCGTCTCCTTCATGCGCGCGAGCCCGAGCCGCACGATCTTCCGGTTCTCTCCGACGAGCGGCACGATGTCCGCGATCGTGCCAAGAGCCACGAGCTCGATATCCTTGCCGTAGCTGCGGTGCGCACGCGCCTGATAGAGCGCCTCACAGAGCTTGTAGGCGACGCCGACGCCGCAGAGGTCCTTATCAGGATAGGGGCAGTCTGCGCGATGCGGATTGACGACGGCGAACGCCGGCGGCAGCGCCTCTCCCGGCAGGTGATGGTCCGTGATGATGATGTCGAGCCTTCCTGCCATCGCCGCCACGTCCGCGACGGAGGCGATGCCGCAGTCCACGGAAACCAGCAGGGATGAAGACGCCGCGATGCGCTCGAGCGCCGCGAGATGGAACCCGTACCCCTCCGTGAAGCGATCGGGGATATAGAAATCGACCTGCGCGCCGAGCCCGCGCAGGCAGCGGTAGAGGAGCGCCGTCGCCGTCATGCCGTCGACGTCGTAGTCCCCATAGATGGTGATGCGCTCTTCCCCATCGATTGCCGCGCTGATGCGCTGCACGGCGCGCTCCATATCGCGCATGAGGAACGGGTCGTAGGATTCCTGGTGCTCCTCCGGCGCGAGGAACCGGCGCGCGTCCTCCTCCGTGCGCAGCTGGCGGTTCCATAGAAGCCGCGCCAGCACGTCAGAGATCCCGAGACGGCGGGCAAGGCTGCCTGACGCCTCCTCATCACTCGGCATGGTTTTCCATCGTTTCTGCATATCCTGCACTTCCCATCAAAAAAATATCGCCGGCGATCTGCCCGGTACCATAAGGCATTCCCCGACGCATGGATGTATCATTTTTTCGCCTCACGCAGAGCGCACTCCGCATCAGAGGCGCAGTTCCCGCTCGATGATGCTGCCCGCCCGCCGCGCGAGGTCCTGTGGGCTGCGCACCTGCAGGAACGAGGTGCCGAACATCCTGCGCGCCGACGCCTCGGTCGTCTCCTCCGGGAAAACGCTGTTGACGAGCCCGACCAAGCGCACGCCGGCCTTGCGCAGTGCCCGTGCACCATCCGCGGCATCGGCAACGGCCGCCTCGCCCATGTAGGCTTTGGCGAACGGCCTCCCGGGCGCCGCCATCCCGAAGGCATCGCCTGGATGCGCATCCGTGAAGCAGAGGACGAGATGGCGCCTATCCGCGAGGAGCAGCGGCAAGAGCGCGCGCAGCGCGAGGCCGTCCCGGTTCCACCCCTGCGCCTTATAGGAAAGCACGCGCTCCGCATGGCGCGCTGTCAGCGCTTTGAGCGAGGTGAGCACAGTCACGCGCTCGAGGCTCGCGTACGCCCAGACCTGCACGCGGAGCCCCGCCTGCAAGAGCCCTTCCGCCATCGTATACGCCTGGGCGGCGATGACTGCCTGCTGCGGCGCGCGGGAGGCGGAGGCGTCGAGCAACAGCGTCACATCGAACTCTCGCCGCACCCGCTCCTCGCTGCCGAAAAAGATACGCCCGTCGAGGCCGCAGACAGCGCGCCACGTCCGTGCGCTCACGAGCCTGCCGCTGCGCGCGTACGTGGGAAGCGGCTGCCGCCAGACGGAAAGCGCGTTGCGGATGCGCTCAGATAACAGGCGCGCCGCCGTGCGATAGGCCTGGCGATGTGCCTGGTAGTACGCCGCATTCCCCGCATCTGCCGCCACCGCCTGCGCCTTGGCATAGAAGATGTGTGCTCCCCTGTGCGCCCCCGTGCAGATCTCCGCCTCGAGCCGTGCGCGCTGCGGCTCGGGGAAATACGGCGCGCCGCACTGGGCAAGCGGCGCGCGCCAATCCCCGCCGCGAAGGAGAGAGAGCTCGCGCAGGCCCGCGCGGTCCTCCGCCGCTCCCATACCAGCGCGGCGCACCGCGCCCTCCTGCTGGGCCGAGACGGGGAGCAGCCGCTCTGCGGCAGCACGCAGCCACGCCGGCAGCACGATGTGCACCGCCCGGTGCAAGTGGTTCGTCCAGCGGAAGAGGAAATACCGATGCAAGACATCATCGAGCCGACGGATCAGCGCCTGCGTGTCGCGCTCCGGTGGGAACGCGAGCGCCTCGTACAGGCTGCGGTCCCAAGGATTGGCAAGGCGGATCGGCTCGTGGAGGATCTCGCGGCAGCGCGCCGTCTGGAGCGTCTGCACGACACCCGTGCGCAGCATACGGCTCTGCAGGGAAACATCGACGCGCTGGAGCTCTTGCAGATACCGGCGCGCGTGCTCCTCGCGCAGCTGCGGCAGGGAGGGCGCATAGGGCACTGCCTGCGGATCGACGGCGGACGCGAGGGCAAGCCAGCAGAGGTCGGTAAACGTATCGACGAGCAGCGAGGTGCCAAGCCCCTTAAAATACGCCCGCAGCGCCGCCGTATCGTAGAAGCGATGGGTGAACCCGACGATGGCATTGAGATACGCATCCGGTGTCCCATCCGCATGGAATGCGAGGAATGCTGGCGAGAAGTCGTACGTTCCCGCCGCCGTCCAGACCTGGTTCTCCGCCCGCCGCCTCTGACTCTCCGCGCCCATGGCTTCGCCTCCCCCAGCGCTCCCTCAAGCGTCCCCGAAAAACTGAGACGCCTTCGTCTCCCGCGTAGCGAACAGCGCGAGAACATCCGCAGCGACCTCACGTTCCTCTGCCTCCAGGCAGTGATTGACGAGCCCCATCGTGAGCGCCGTCCAGGGCGCGAGGCCGCGTCCGATGAGCTGCGCCGCCGCGATGAGCCCACGCAGGTCGACCACTCGGCTCGAGATCTCCCCCGCGCGATGTTTCTCCGCCATAGCCTGGAAGAGCGCGGCGAGGACTTCGGCGCCCTTCGGCAGGAGCCCTGGCACCGCCTCCCGCAAGAGCGCAACAAGCCCCGCATCATCAAGCGGCGGCAGGCGCAGGACGAGGAAGCGCGAGGCGAGCGCCTCATTGAGTTCCCTCGTACCCGCATAGCCCTCATTCATCGTCGCGAGGAAGCGTGCGGCAGGATGCACCGTCAGCGCACCGTAGCCGGGGACCTCGAGCAGGCGCCGGTCATCGAGCAGCGCATGCAGCACGGCGAGCGCTTCGTTGCGTGCCATATTCATCTCATCGAGCACGCAGAATCCGCCCTGCACCGCGCTTTCGTAGACAGGGCCCGGACGGAACCGCACCTCGCCTGCGCGGAACGTATCCGTCCCGATGAGCGATGCGGCATCCGCATTGATGTGCAGCGAGACGTTGAAGACCGGCCTGCCGAACGCCGCCGCGAGATTCTCCGCCAGAACATTCTTCCCCGTCGCCTTCGCGCCGACCAGCAGCAGATGCTTTCCCGCCAACAGGGCTGTGACGGCCGCCTCGAAGACCTCCCTGCCGTGGTAGCGATAGGCTGGCTGCGGCAGCCGCCGCTCCCCTTCCCACGGATACCGCTTCCGCCACGCGGCGAGATCGCGCCGCAATCCTTCGCTGAGCAGGCCGCTCATCTCCTCGTCCATTTCCTCGCGCTCCTTTTCGTTTTCTCCCTTATGTATTCGCGAAGAAACTGCAGAATCCTCTCCCCTCTCCAGGCGAAAACTGCTACCGCGCAAACGGCGCTCAGCGCCGCCCCGTAAGCACGGGCGCGAGCGGACGGCAGACGGCGAGGAAGGCGGCGATGTGCAGCGGATAGCAGAGGACGATCTTCGGCACGCGGCTGCCGAGCAAGAGCACCGCGCCCTTCTCGTAGAGCAAGGCGAGCCAGAGCGTATTGAGGATGAGGTGCACAGCGATATCCACGCAGAGGAACGTCAGCGCCACACGCCGTACCGTCAGACGGTGGCCGTAGAACGAAGCGCCGTACGCCGCACCCACGATGAGCGCGGAGAGCGTAAAGCCAGGGAAGAAGGCCCCTGTACCAAAGAGGCTCACGCCGATGAGATCCGCTGCCGCAGAGACGAGCGCCGCGCGCCACGGCCCCGCCAGCGCGCCGTAGAGTGCCAGCGGCAGAAAGCCAAAGCTCAGCCGCACGAACGGTGTCTGCACAGCGAAGACATACGTGAGCAAGACCGTGAGCGCCGTAAAGACGCCGGCGCGCACGAGCGACTGCGTGCGCGAGCGCCACCGCACCGCACCCGATGGCGGCTGCTCCACAGGAAGGACCACAGGAAATTTACGCATCAAAAAGACCTCCTCGCTCAGCGTTGCCACATCACGAGAAGGTCCCGCCCATGCAGCAGCGGGATGCAACACCTGCACCGCGGTTTCCCTTCGTCCGATCGGCAACTCCCCGTCCGATCGGCACTTGACGCGCAGGCACCTACTCTGCCAAAACTCAATAGGATGGCTCTATTCTAGCACGAAAGGCGAGACTTTTCCACCGGGAGTTCCCGGCAGTTCCTCCACCCTCTGCATATTCCTCGAACTTTTTCGATTTTCCCTTGACAACCAGCTGCCGATTGCCTATAATATTTCTTGTGTTCGCGGGATGTGGCACAGTTTGGTAGCGCGCTTCGTTCGGGACGAAGAGGCCGCAGGTTCGAATCCTGTCATCCCGACCAGGAAGATACGAGGTTTTGTCGGAACGTTCATCGTTCGGCAAAACCTCTTTTTCATACGACACGCAAAGGAGCGCCGCCTCCTCCTGTTATCCCAGGAGGGAGACGGCGCTTCTTTGCGTGCGCTATCGCTTCAGCCGACGAGGCGCTCGGCCTCGCGATCCGCCTCGCGCAGGCGGGAGAGGAAGGACTCGGTCACGCGGAACTCGACGCGTGAGACACGTGCGCCCTCATAGGCCTTGACGAATGCCTGATCGCCGAACGCGTGGGCGATCTCCGCGGGGTTCGCGGCGATCTGCGCCTCAGCGAGGTAACGGACGAGGATCTTGTAATCCGACTGCGACGGTGCAACCTCTTCCCCTTCCGGCGTGTAGACGAGCAACGAAGGCTCTTCCTTCGTTCCCGTAAAGACGAGCACGCGGTCTGCGCCCACCCCCTGATGGCGGTCTGCCAACAGACGGACGCCTGCTGCCTGCGGCAGGAAGCTCCCCTTCTCACTCGCGTTGAGCACAAGATATTCTTTTCCGTCCATCGTATAGCTAAAAACCACCATCATATCGGACGCCTCCCTTTCTGTTTCTGAATGTATTATATCAAGCACTTTCCTCAATGAAAACGACAATACTGCTATGATAGTTGCAAAAAATGCACTCACTCCGTATAATAACCTTAGATACGCGCAACGATTGTGAATGGAGAGGAGTGTACTGCGATATGGACACGTATGAGAAAAAGGGCTACCTGTTGCGCGACTTCCGCGTCTTCCGCCTGAAGGATGCGCGCCTCGCGCCCATCCCGTTCCATTACCACGACTTCCACAAGATCATCCTCTTCCTGAGCGGCAACGCGGAGTACATCATCGAGGGGCGCAACTATCCGCTCGCCGCCCGCGACATCATCTTCGTCTCCGCCGGCGAGATCCACCGCCCTGTGCTCCACCCAGGCGCCAACTACGAGCGCATCGTCATCTACGTCGCGCCATCATTCCTCGCCCGCTGCGAGCGTGGACAGGACGACCTTTCCGCCTGCTTCCGCAAGGCGCACGAGGGCTCGAGCGTCATGCATGCCGGCACGGGCCTCAGCCACGACCTGCTCTTCCACATGGAGAAGCTCGAGCGCACGGCACATGCCGACGGATTCGCCAACGGCCTCTACACGGAGATCCTCTTCATCGAATTCATGATCCTGCTCAACCGCGCGCTCATCGCGCACGAGCTCGGCGAGCTGCACGCCTCGTCCTACGACGAGAAGATCCAGTCCGTGCTCACCTATATCAACGAACACCTCGATGCCGATCTCTCCATCGACGCACTCGCCGGCAAGATCTACCTGAGCAAATACTACCTCATGCGGAAATTCAAGCAGGAAACGGGCTACAGCATTCATCAGTACATCACGAGCAAGCGCCTGCTCGCCGCGCGCCATCTGCTCTCTGGCAAAGAATCCGTCACGGACATCTGCTATGGCTGCGGCTTTCGCGACTACTCCACCTTCTCCCGCGCCTTCCGCGCGATGTTTCACATGACGCCAAAGGAATGGCGTGAAAAAATGTGCTGATGCCATGCAGCATCCGAGTCCCCGGCACGAAAAAGGAACCGTGCTGACAAAGAAGCTCCCGTTGCGTCTCTGCGAATTTTTTCTTGACAAAACGCATTGATTCCACTATACTATTTATTGTCGTCAGGACATTGACGGGGGCATAGCTCAGCTGGGAGAGCGCTTGCATGGCATGCAAGAGGTCAGGAGTTCGATCCTCCTTGTCTCCACCATGGAAGATTCCATCCGTGAGGATGCGTCATAGAGAGGCACGAGCCATTCGGTTCGTGCTTTTTTCGTGTCTCCGGGCCTCTGGAAAAACGAAACGATCCGCGCATCAGCGACAAGCACACGCCGATTCCCTTCGCGGAGCGCTGCGCCTGCCTGATGCGCCCAAGAAATACGCGAGGCGGCAAGCCCCAGGCGAAGAATCCTTCATCCGTGGCTTGCCGCCTCTTTCTATCTTCCTGGCGGATCTTCAAACACATGCCTGCCGCAGAGCCGCTGCAGCCTGTCGTTTCCCATAGAGCTTCAGCACCGTCGCCACCGCGAAGTTCACGATGAAAAGACCAGCAAAAAAGAGCAGGATCGTCGTATAGCCCTGCGTGCGCTCACGCAGCAGAGAGACGAGCGTCGGGCCGACGACGCCAGCGACGCCCCATGCCGTGAGCACACGACCGTGGATGGCGGAGAGCTCACGCGTGCCGAAGAGATCAGAAAGATACGCAGGCATGCAGGAGAACCCGCCGCCGTAGCAGCTGATGATGAGCAGGACGAGCAGCTGGAAAACCAGCGCGTCATGCGTGCCGGAAAGCAGCGCGAACGCGCCGATCTCAAGCGCGAAAAACAACATGTAGGTAAAGCCGCGCCCGAGATAATCAGAAAGCGTCGACCAAAGGATCCTGCCGCCGCCGTTCAAAAGCCCGATGATGCCGACCATAGACGCTGCCTGCGCCGCATCCATGCCGACGACCTCCTGTGCCATCGGCGAGGCGACCGCGAGCAGACCGATCCCGCAAGTGATATTGACGAAAAACACCCACCAGAGCGCGCCGAACTGCCAGGTGCGCATCGCTTCAGCCGCCGTCGCACCACGCAGGCGCTTCGTCACAGCGCCCTTGCCCGCTGGCTGGGCAGGTGCCTTGAGATAGAGCGCCGATGCGCCGATAAGCACCATATAGCAGACGCCGAGGATAAGGAAATTCTCCACGAGACCGAACCGTGCCGTGAGATACTGCATCAGCGGCCCCGCGATAAGCGCCGCAAACCCGAAGCCCATGATGGCGAGCCCCGTCGCGAAGCCGCGATGATTCGGGAAATACTTGACGAGCGTCGAGACCGGCGTAATGTAGCCGACACCAAGTCCAATGCCACCGATGACGCCGTAGAAAAGATAGAGCAGCGGCAGACTGCCAAGGGAAAGTGCAAGCGCCGTGCCAAGCATCCCCGCCCCGAAAAAACACATGGAGACGAGCCCGCTCCTCTTGGGACCGTATTTCTCGACATACTTACCGAGGAAGCCCGCTGAGAAACCGAGGAACAGGATTGCAAGCGAGAACGCCCAAGTTGTCTCGGCGAGCGAGAAACCGAGCTGCGCCATGATGGGACGCGTGAGCACGCTCCAAGCATAGACACTGCCGATGGAAATATGGATCCCGACTGCCGCCAGGGCAATAAGCCAACGATTCCGCATGAAAACCATCCTTTCCGCTGCCTTCGCAACACGCAAAAAAGAGGTTCCACCCGCACGCCAGGTATCTGTTTGCAAACAAAAACCGCCCGGGCAAAATCTCTCTGCCCAGACGGTCGGCGTTCCTCAGTACCATGGTGCACGTGGTAATCTCCACATGAATCCGTCAGCCCCATGCTACCTATTTATTTCATGTTCAGTATAGCAGATTCCACGAGCAGCGTCAATGATTTTACAGACAGCCGCTGCGCAGGAATTCACTCAAACCTTTTCGCCATCTGCCTCTTCCTGCGGGGCGGCCGCCGGAGCGTCGACGGGCTCTCCTTCCCCAGCCGTCGACGCCTCTCTAGGCTCCTCGCTCGCTTCCACAGGGTTCTTCTCCGCCTTGAGGATATCCATGAACTCCTGCCCTGTGATGGTCTCTTTCTCATAGAGGAAGCTTGCGAGCTCGTCGAGCTTCTCGCGATGCTCCTCGAGAAGTTTCTTCGCGACATCGTGCTGACGCCGCACGAGCTCAACGACGCGCTTGTCGATCTGCTGCTGCGTCGCTGCCGAGCAGGTGAGGCTCGTGTCGCCGCCGAGGTATTTGTTGTTGACGGTCTCCATCGCGACCATGTCAAACTCCTCACTCATGCCATAGCGCGTGATCATCGCGCGCGCAAGCTTCGTCGCCTGCTCGATATCGTTCGCGGCGCCCGTGCTGACCTGGCCGAACTTAACCTCTTCTGCCGCACGGCCGCCTGTGAACGTCGCGATCTTGTTCTCAAGCTCCTCTTTCGTGAGGATGTACTTATCCTGCTGTTCGACCTGCATCGTATAGCCGAGGGCGCCGGACGTGCGCGGGATGATCGTGATCTTCTGCACAGGCGCGCTGTCCGTCTGCAGGGCCGCAACGAGCGCGTGGCCGATCTCATGATAGGCCACCGTGCGCTTCTCCTTGTCGGAGAGGATCGCGTTCTTCTTCTGATAGCCGGCGATGACGACTTCGACGCTTTCCTCGAGATCGGACTGGCGCACCGTATTCCTGCCGTTGCGCACGGCGCGCAGCGCGCCCTCGTTGACGATGTTCGCGAGCTCTGCACCCGAGGCTCCCGCCGCCATGCGGGCGATGGTATGGAGATCGACGTCCTCTTCGAGCTGGATCTTCTGCGCGTGTACTTTGAGAATGGCCTCGCGTCCCGCGAGGTCCGGCAGCTCGACCGGCACGCGGCGATCGAAACGACCGGGGCGCAGGAGGGCGGGATCAAGTGACTCCGGCCGGTTCGTCGCGGCGAGGATGATCACGCCGTTGTTCCCCTCAAACCCGTCCATCTCCGTGAGTAGCTGGTTGAGCGTCTGCTCGCGCTCGTCATTGCCCATGACATTGCCGCTGCGCTTCTGCCCGATCGCATCGATCTCATCGATGAAGACGATGCAGGGCGCCTTCTCCTTCGCCTGCTTGAAGAGCTCGCGCACCTTGGAGGCGCCCATGCCGACGAACATCTCGACGAACTCCGAGCCGGCGATCGAGAAGAACGGCACATCCGCCTCGCCCGCCACCGCTTTCGCGAGCATGGTCTTGCCTGTGCCCGGAGGTCCGACGAGCAGGACGCCTTTCGGCATCTGCGCGCCGATGGCAGAATACTTCTGTGGGTTGTGGAGGTAGTCGACGATCTCTGAGAGGTTCTCCTTTGCTTCATCCTCGCCAGCGACGTCCTTGAAGTGGATCCCTGCCGAGGACGGCACGTAGATCTTCGCCTGCTTGCCGCCCATGCCGAACATGAGAGAGCCGCCACCGCCTCCCGCTTTCTCCATGAGCTTGCGGCTGAAATATTGCCCGATGGCGAAAAAGATGAGGATCGGCAACACCCACGTCATGAAGAAATCGACGAGCGGCGACGTCTGCTCCTTGATGTCCTGCGTGAACTTCGCGCCGGAGGCGTGCAGGCGGTCGGCGAGCGTCGGATCGTTCATGATGCCCGTGCGGTATTTTTTTGCATCATTCGCATCCGTGAAGAGAATCTGGTTCTCCTGGATCTCGACGCGGCCGATGTCCTTCTCCTCGATCATGTCCATGAACGTGCTGTAGTCCACCTTCTCGAACTGTGCCTGCTCGAGATAGGGACGCGCCATCTCATTGAAGAGCAGCACGAGGAACAGCATCATGACATAGAAGAAGAGCAGCGGTTTCTTTGGTTCTTTGACTTCCTTCATAGAGGTTCCCTCTTTTTTATCCATTCACATAGAGTGCCTTGACGACGATATCGATCTCGTGGACGACCATCCCCGTCATGAATTCGACCGCTTCCCTCGCCTTTTCCCGCGCCCCCTCGATGAGGCTCGGGATATGGCCGCCGTAGGAAAGCGTGATCTCACAGACGATGTCGAGCCCCTGATCCTCATCATCGACGTAGCGATGGCGCACGCGGATATGGCTGACCCGGCTGACCGATTCCTCGCGGGAGACGACGGTGCGCACGATGTTCGCCACGACGGAATCGTCAATGCTGAGCTTGCCGTAATAGCTGAAGACAGGACGCACGATAGACTTCTCGCCAAGGCGGCGGCGCCGCGTGCGCGAGCGCTTGAAGAACGTCTGCAGCGGATCGACGAGATAGCCGGAAAAATGCGGCTTGAGCTCGATGGTCGGCACGGGGATGATGTGTTTCCCCTGCTTGAGGCGATAGAAGCGCGCCTTCTCCATCTCCGCTTTCGTCGCGATGTCCTCGATGTGGATGATCTGCGCGATGGCAGGCAGGTGCAGTGCCTTCGTGATCTTATGCACCATGTTTTCCGAAGTGCCGAGCACGAGGATGCGATGCGGCTTGACCTGAGCGATGGCCGCGCGCACTTCCTCTGCATGTCCAGGCAGGATGAAGATAGCGCGGCGCACGGCCATGATGCGGCTCTTCTCCTTCTTGGCGGAGTGGCCGCCGATGATCTTCCCATCCTTGATGAGAATGCCGTCGTCGATGATGGCATCCGCCTGATGCTGATGTGCGACGAGCAGCGCGCGATGGCTCTTGCCTGTGCCGCTCGGGCCGACGAGTGCGATGACATCCATAGGGATTCCTCTCTCCTTATTCCTGCCTCTCGGCAGGGCAGGCTCCCACCATAGGGCCTGCCCTGCCCGTTACTCCTCCGGCCGATCGAACGGCTCTGCGTAGCGGTCCTCGATGGTGAAGACGCCGAGTTCCGTCGGATAGCGCGTCGGGAACCCGTGAAAGTCAGAGCCGCCTGAGGGCAGCAGATGATATTTCTCCGCCAGGGCGAGGTAATGTGCCGTGTCCTCAGGATTGTGCTGCGGATAGAAGACCTCGAGACCGTCGATGCCGCATTGGCAGATCCTCTCGACGATGGTGTCATCCCAGACGAGTTTCGGATGCGCGAGGACGGCGAGACCGCCTGCCTGCTTGATGAGGCCGATGATATCCTCGACCTCGAGCCGGTAATGCGGAACATACGCCGGGCGCCCCTTCTGCAAGAGCTCCGCGAAGGCGTCGCGCACGGTCTTGAAATACCCCTTGCTGACGAGCACGCGTCCGATGTGCGAGCGGCTGATGGACTTGCTCGCGCCGGCGACCGTCAGCACGTCCTTCTCCCGGATATCATAGCCGAGCTTCTGCAGCTTCTCCACCATCTCCGTGAACCGCGTCCAGCGCGCCTCCGTGACCTCGTTGAGGCGGTCGGCGAGCTCGCTGTTATAGATATCTACCTGATAGCCGAGGATGTGGATCTCCTGCGTCGGATGATGGGCGGAGAACTCGATCCCGGGGATGATGTGGATCCCCTTTGCCGGATAGTACCCGTTCTCATAGAGATGGGCGATGCCATCCACGGTATCGTGATCCGTGATGGCAAGGTATTTCAGTCCTGCTTTCTTAGCGGCACAAACGAGTTCCTCCGGGGTCAGTTTCCCATCGGAGAACGTCGTATGCGTATGCAGATCGCTTGACATGCCGTTTTCTCCTCCTCACACCATTCAGCGCGGCTCGACGATGAGCTTCATCGCCGTGCGGTGGACGCCATCGATCTCGACATCGGTGAACGCCGGGATGCAGATGAGGTCAATGCCATGCGGTGCGACAAAACCGCGGGCAATCGCGATGGCCTTGACCGCCTGATTGAGCGCGCCCGCCCCCACAGCCTGCATTTCCGCGCTGCCGGACTCCCTGAGCACACCAGCCAAGGCCCCGGCAACGGAATTGGGGTTGGATTTTGCTGACACCTTCAAAATCTCCATGAGCGGCACATCCTCTCTTTCCAAAGCGCATCGTCTGCCTGTAAAAGGCATTTCTCTCTCTGAAGCGGTCTTCGCGAGATTTTTCTCTGTTACATGTTTCTACACGAAAGAGGAAACTCCTGCCGCGCGGCGTCAATTCGGCCAATCTTCCAAGATCTGCACGCGCTCGATGTCAACCGTGCGATTGGAAGCATCATCGATGGTCATGATGACGGCTGCGTAGACGGAAGGCCCCTCCGCGACCTCGAAGCGGACGGGGCGGCAGGTCTGGAAACGGTAGAGGATCTTCTCCGTCTCCACGCCGAGCACCGAGCAGCGCGGTCCTGTCATGCCGAGATCCGTGATATAGCCCGTCCCCTGGGGAAGCAGGCAGGCATCCGCCGTCTGCACGTGGGTATGCGTCCCGACGACACCGTTCACGCGGCCGTCGAGATACCACCCCATCGCGATTTTCTCCGAGGTCGTCTCCGCGTGGAAATCAAGGAAGAGGAGATCGCATTCCTGCTGCATCTCCTTGAGGAGTTCCTCGACTTTCTGGAACGGATCGTCGAGCGGCGGCATGAACGCGCGCCCCGATAGGTTCATGACGCCGATGTTCTTCGCCTTGAACGGATACACGCACCATCCCTTGCCCGGCGCCTCCCCGGGGTAATTCGCCGGGCGGATGAGGAACGGCTCCTGATCGATGAATTCGAGCACGTCCTTCTTATCCCAGACGTGGTTGCCAGAGGTCACGATATCCGCGCCTCCCTGATAGAGCTCATCGAGGGATTTCCGCGTGAAGCCCTTGCCCGCTGCGGAGTTCTCGCCGTTGACCACGACGACATCGATGCCTTTCTCCTTGCGCAGCTCCGGTGTATACTTGCGAAACGCCTTCCGGCCGTTACGGCCGACAACGTCGCCAACGAACATGATTCTCATGAAAAGACTCCCAGATTATTGATTGTAAACGACGACGCGATCTCCCTCGCGGATGCCGAGCAGTTTCTCGTGCAAGCGCTGCTGCCGCACGGTCCCGAGCATGTGATCGAGCAGGTTCTCCTGCTCGACTTCGAAGTTCGGATCGAGCGGATCGCGCTCATCGAGCAGCAGCGTCTCAGGAAACGCATCGTAGAGGATATCCGCCACCAGGGAAAGCTCATCGCGGGTCAGCGTCGCGACATCGCGGATGAGATGGAGGAACGACACCTTGGGCGTCGTCTCCATCTCGAGGCTCACGACGCGCGCGTGCAGCCCATTGAGATCGAGATACGCGGCGATGCTCTCCGCGAGCAGCTTGCCGATTTTCTGGAACTGCGCATGCGTCAGAGATTCCTCGATGGAAAACGTCAGACGGATCGTCGCATCCTCCGGCTCATAGCTCACCTTGGTGATCTCCTCGTAGCAGACGAGGATGGATGCCAGAAGGCTCACTCCCTCCTTGCTCGGCTTCTGCCGTTTCTTCTTGCGGAAGGGAAAGGGAAACATCGTCCCACCTCCTTGATAGCGAAAGGGACGCCACGCATGCAGCATCCCCTGAATGTTCTTATTTTGCGTAATCGACCACACGCGTCTCACGGATGACCGTCGCCTTGATCTGGCCCGGATACTCGAGCTCCTCTTCGATCTTCTTGACGATGTCATGTGCCAGCGCTGCCGCGCCCGCATCATCGACCTTGTCCGGCTTGACCATCACGCGGATCTCGCGCCCTGCCTGGATGGCAAAGCAGCGCTCGACGCCGTCGAACGACTCCGCGATCTCCTCGAGGCGCTTCAGGCGCTTGAGGTAAGACTCGAGGCTCTCGCGACGCGCGCCGGGACGTGCCGCCGACACGGCATCGGCTGCCGCGACGAGGACGGCCTCGACACTCGTCGCCTCGCAGTCGCCGTGATGCGACGCGATACAGTTGATGACATCCTTCGACTCGCGGAACTTACGCGCGAGATCCGCACCGATGCTCGTATGCGACCCCTCGACCTCATGGTCGATCGCCTTGCCGATATCGTGCAGCAGACCGCCGCGCTTCGCGAGCATGACGTCACAGCCGAGCTCCGCCGCCATCGTGCCAGCGAGGTGCGATACCTCGATGGAATGGTCGAGCACGTTCTGCCCATAGCTCGTGCGGTAGCGCAGGCGACCGAGGAGCTTCACGAGCTCCGGATGCAAGCCGTGAACGCCCGTATCGAACGTCGCCTGCTCACCGGCCTCCTTGATGCGCGCATCGACCTCACGCTTGGCCTTCTCCACCATTTCCTCGATGCGGGCAGGATGGATACGCCCGTCCTGGATGAGTTTCTCCAGTGCGATGCGAGCCACTTCGCGGCGCACTGGATCGAACCCGGAGAGGATGACGGCCTCCGGCGTATCGTCGATGATGAGATCGATGCCCGTCAGCGTCTCGAGCGTGCGGATATTACGACCCTCGCGCCCGATGATGCGACCTTTCATCTCATCGTTCGGCAGGGCGACAACCGAGACCGTCGTCTCCGCCACATGATCTGCCGCGCAGCGCTGGATGGCAATCGAAAGGATGTCACGGGCCTTCTTATCCGCCTCATCCTTCGTCTGCTGCTCGTACTCCTTGATCTTCACGGCCTTCTCGTGCTTGAGCTCTTCCTCCGTCTCCGCCATGAGGATCGTCTTCGCCTCATCGGACGTGAGCCCTGAGATGCGCTCGAGCTCCGACTTCTGCTTGGCGTGCATCTCATCGACTGCCTGCTGCGTCTTGTCGATGCGAGACTCCTTGCGCGCGAGCTGCTCTTCCTTTTTCTCGACCGAGTCGAGCTTGCGGTCGAGGTTCTCTTCCTTCTGAACGACGCGGCGCTCCTGTCGCGAGAGCTCGCTGCGGCGTTCCTTCGTATCACGGTCGAGCTCCTGACGCAGGCGGTGGATATCTTCCTTCGCCTCGAGCATGAGCTCCTTCTTGCGCGCCTCGCCTTTCGACTCGGCATCGGAAACGATCTTGAGCGCCTCCTCTTCCGCCGAGCCGATCTGGGCCTCCGCCGAGCGCTTCCTCATCGTATAACCGGCGATTCCGCCGATGATCACTGCAATACATACCGCTAAAATTGTTACGATAATGATGTTCACCCCCTGGTTGGATGTTTGCTTGGATGCAATTTATTGTTGTAGTAGTTTTTGTGGCGTAACTATACCTTTCTATTCTATCAGCCAATCCCCTACGCGTCAATATCCGCTCACGCCGTAAGCGCGCCGAGGCGAGTGGAGAATATCTCCAGCCACTCCCCGTGGAAACCAACCTCAGAGAAAAGCTCCGCCAGGGTCGTAAGGCGCGGCTGCTCGAGGAACATCTCGAGACGCTGCTTCTCGACGCGGCGTGGGAAGTAGAACACCTCGCGCGGCGCCTCCGCTGCGGCAAACGCCACCGTGTACTCATGATACACCGTATCCGACATCGACTCCGGCGCGTGTGTCGAGCGCCCGACCTGCGCCGTGAAGACCGCAGGGAGCTCTGTGAGCAAGCGTGCACATTCCTCTTTCCCGTGGTGCACGACCGCACGATACTCCGTGAGCGCTTCCTGCACGCCTGCCGTGTCGGCGAGCATGATGGCGCAGATGAGATCGCGCATCTTTTCCATCGTCGAGACGTCGAACTGCTGGATCGTCTCAGCGTCAGCAGCAGCGAGCCAGCGCGCGAGCGATGCCTCCATTGCCTGCTTCGCTGCAGCGACGACGAGCGCATCGGCGCAGTGCAGCTGCTCCGCGAGATTCACGACCCTCTGCGCCGGCTCCTCCGCCTGCCCAAACTGCTTTTCTGCACACGGCGCGCAGATGCCGATGGCCTCGTTCACGAACGGCACGCCCGACGCGATCTCGCCCATCGTCGGGAAATCGAGCCCGAGCGCATCGTACGTGCGCCGCTGCTCCGCCAGCTTTCCCTTGGAAAAATACGTGTCCCCATGATAGCGGTAGGCGACGCGCGTCACCTTGCCGCACACCGGGCAGCGATACTCCTTCGCGCGCAGGTTGACGGCGATATCGCGCGTCGGGTTCGGCTTGAAAAACGCATACGGAACCGTCTCCACGAAACAATATTCATACACGCTCGCGAGCTGATCCTTGAATTTCCCAGGTTCACCGGCCATAGCAGGCACTTCCTTCCCTCATGCACACAAAAGCCCGGAAGCGATGCTCCCGGGCGAATCCTCTCTTTGGAGGCGACATTCAGAATCGAACTGAAGATAGAGGATTTGCAGTCCTCGGCCTTACCACTTGGCTATGTCGCCATCATATGGAGCGGAAAACGAGACTCGAACTCGCGACCCCCACCTTGGCAAGGTGGTGCTCTACCACTGAGCTATTTCCGCATCCGACGCCTGGGGAATGTCCCCTGCGTTGACTGACAAAATATATTATACTCATCTGAGGCAATGTAGTCAAGCATTTTTTAGCAGTTTTTGATTTTTCCGCTCTTCCACGATGGGGCAGATGCGGCAGCGCTGGCGCTGATGGTATACCTCTTTCTTTCGGTACATCGCGAAGTCCGCTTTCGTGACGAGAGTGTCGAAATTTTGCAGAGCGTTCTCATGCCAGACGGAGCCGAGGGAGATATTGATATTCTGCTCCCGCAGGCTCTCCTTGAGTTGATCCGCTGTCTGCTGAAACTCCTGCTGTCCGATATCATCATAGATGATGAGGAACTCGTCGCCGCCCATGCGGAAGACTTCACCGCGCTCTCCGGCGAACTTCTGCATGGCCTGCGCGGCTTGGCAGATCATCAGGTCGCCGCCCTCGTGGCCGAATGTGTCGTTCATCTGCTTGAGCCCGTTGAGATCGCCGAAAATCAGACCGATGGGGTTCTTCCGGTCAACCTGCTCCACATAGCGCACCCAGGCGCTGCGGTTTCCCACGCCGGTCAGCTGGTCGCAGTAGGCCAGCTTCTGGAGCCGCTGCCAGTTGTTGCGATGGCGCAGCAGGACGCCGATGATCGAGGTGAGCATCTGAAAGAGCGTCACCACGGGCATCACGGCCTCCGGCGGCGGATTGTCCACGCCGACAAAGCCTAGGAACTTCTTCTCAAGATAGATAGGCGCCGCGAGCAGCGTATGGATATTCTGCGCCCGGAGCAGCCGGTACATCGGCGGATCCACAGCGGCATAGGCCTCCATATCGGGAATATCCCGATCAGGGATCATGATATACTCATGGCGCAGGAACCGCGGCAACCAGTACGGCGCATAGACCTCGAGGCTGACATCCTGCAGCATGCCGATGGCAGGCCGGACGCCCGGTGCGCACCACTCATACGTATTGTTGAGCTGGTTCGAGCGTGTAAACTCAAAGATATAAGCACGATCACACATCAGCGCCTCACCGATAAATTTGAGGATGCTGCGGATGGAATCATCCGGACTCTCTTTCATGAACGCCGTGCTGATGGCGCGGTTGACCAGACGCTCGCAGCCGATATAAAAATCAGAGGTTCTCCCCTCACGATAGGCAGCGCGCAGCTCCTCCGCTTTCTCCCTTTCCTCTCCCAAATCAGTGCCCCCTCAAAAAGCGCACGCATGCATTCGCAGAGTGCCAATCCCATCACACATTTCCTGCCATGGCAACGCCGTCTCGTCTCTCCCCATACGAGACCCAGATCGCGCAATGCCCACAGATGAGACTTTCGTCGTAAACTACATGCACAAACGTCCACTTTGCGGACATCGCGCATCGCCCCTTGCAGTCAGACCACTCGCCATATGGCATCTCGATAAAAGAAAACTCTTCCCTTGCTATTGTAACACCAAGGGAAGAGCTTTCAAGAAAGAATTCTTTTAGATTTTCTAGTATGGAATAGGAAAGATTACTCACTGATCTCGGGCGGAAGGTACGAGATCATCTGCCGTGAGGCTCCCTTCCTTCGCGCGCTGGGCGAACTCCGCCGTCGCGGTGAAGAGCACGTCCGTCGAGCTGTTGAGCGCCGTCTCGCAGGCGTCCTGGAGCACGCCGATGATGAAGCCGACGCCGACGACCTGCATGGCAATGTCGTTGCCGATGCCGAACGAGGAGCAGGCGACGGGAATGAGGAGCAGCGAGCCTCCCGCGACGCCGGACGCGCCGCAGGCGCCGAGCGTCGAGACAATGCAGAGGAGCAACGCCGTCGGCAGATCGACGGCGACGCCGAGCGTATGCGCCGCCGCGAGCGAGAGCACGGCGATGGTGATCGCCGCGCCGCTCATGTTGATCGTCGCGCCGAGCGGGATGGAGATGGAGTAGACGTCCTCATTGAGCCCGAGCCGCTTGCACAGCGACATATTGACCGGGATGTTCGCCGCCGAGCTGCGCGTGAAGAAGGCGTAGATGCCGCTTTCCTTGAGCGTCGTCCAAACGAGCGGATACGGATTCCGGTGGATGTGGAGATAGACGATGAGCGGGTTCATGATGAGCGCGACGGAGAAGAACGCCGCAAGCAGCACGGCGAGGAGCTGCGCGTAGCCGAGCAGCGCGCCGAGGCCGTTCGTGCCAATGGCGTTCGCGACGAGGCCGAAGATGCCGAATGGCGCGAAGCGGATGACCCACGAGACGACCTGCGTGATCATCTTCGCGAGGTCCGCGAGCACGGCTTTCGTCTCATCGCCCGCGCGGTGCAGGGCGAGCCCCGCGATGCCCGCCCAGGCGAGGATGCCGATGTAGTTCGCCTTCACGAGTGCATTGACCGGGTTGTCGACGACGCTCAGGACGAGGTTGTGCAGGACCTCGAGGATGCCCGAAGGCGGCGCGACCTTCGCGTCCGCGACCTGGAGCGTGAGCTCCGTCGGGAACGCGAACGAGTAGCCGACCGCAACGACCGACGCGAAGAACGTCGCGAACACATAGAGCCTCACGATCGGCTTCATCTGCGCGCCCGCGTCCTCCGTTTTCTGCGCCATCGCGTTCATGACGAGAATGAAGACGAGCAGCGGCGCCACGCCCTTGAGCGCGCGAACAAAGAGGTCGCCGAGGATGGCGACCGCCGGCACCGCCTGCGGCAGAAAGACCGCGACGAGGATGCCGAGGATCAGGCCGACGATGATGAGCTGGATGAGCGCCGTCTCCTGATACTTCTTGATAATTCCTTTCAGCAAAGGAAACAACTCCTTCCGATACATTCCGTAAACATAACATGCCTTAGTATACAATACTGTATCTGTTTTTTCAAGTATTTTTCAATCTTTTGTGCGTATGAAGAGGACGGTGTCTTGTATTCTTGATAAATGCAACGATTTTCAGATAAGTTGTCTTTCAGTAAAGGACTGTTTATTATATTGTCCTTACTTCAGCGACACACCCCCAGCGGACGGCACGCAAGCGATCCGCCAGACGAAAGATTTCCTCCCTTTTTCCAATGAGAATTGATATAATGAAGGAAATGGCTATCATCGACTCAGGAGGAGAAGCAAATGAGCAAATCGAAAGTCTACTTCACGGATTTCCGCTGTCCTGTCGGCACGAGCATCCAGGAGAAGCTGAAACGTCTCTGCCTGGCCGCGGGCATCAAGGACATCGACATGGAGAAGAAGTTCGTCGCGATCAAGATGCATTTCGGCGAGCTCGGCAACCTCGCCTACCTGCGCCCGCAGTACGCGAAGACCGTCGCCGATCTCGTGAAGGCGCAGGGGGGCCGCCCGTTCCTCACGGACTGCAACACGCTCTACCCCGGCAGCCGCAAGCACGCGCTCGAGCACATGGACTGCGCGAATCTCAACGGCTTCAACACGATCACGACGGGCTGCCAGATCATCATCGGCGACGGGCTCAAGGGAACGGACGACGTCGCGGTCCCTGTGAAGAACGGCGAGTACATCAAGGAAGCGAAGATCGGCCGCGCCGTCATGGACGCCGACGTCTTCATCAGCCTCGCCCATTTCAAGGGGCATGAGCAGACAGGCTTCGGCGGCGCGCTCAAGAACATCGGCATGGGCTGCGGCAGCCGCGCGGGCAAGATGGAGCAGCACTCCTCCGGCACGTGCATCGTCGATGAGGAGCTCTGCCGCGGCTGCCGCAAATGCGCGAAGGAATGCGGCTCCGATGCCATCACGTACGAAAACAATAAGGCGCACATCCACAAGGACCTCTGCAAGGGCTGCGGCCGCTGCATCGGCGCCTGCGGCTTCGACGCGATCCGCAACGAGCAGTGGGATGCCGGCGACCTCCTCGACCGCAAGATGGCGGAGTACGCGCAAGCAGTCTGCCAGGACCGTCCCTGCTTCCACATCAACATCGTGCGCGACATCTCGCCGAACTGCGACTGCCACGGCGAGAACGACGCGCCGATCCTGCCGAACCTCGGCATGTTCGCCTCGCTCGACCCCGTCGCGCTCGACCAGGCGTGCGCCGACGCCTGCCTCCAGGCGACGCCGCTGCCGAACAGCCAGCTCTCCGACCACCTCGCCCAGCCGGACTGGCAGTGCCACCACGACCACTTCCTCGACTCGAACCCAAACATTCATTGGAAGGAAACGCTCGAGCACGCGGAAAAGATCGGTCTCGGCACGCGCACTTATGAGCTCGTCACGCTGAGATAAGGGCACCATCGACCACGCGAAAAAGCCGCTCGCCCCGTCCTGGGGAGAGCGGCTTTTTGCCGTGGGAACCGTGAGAAACTGCGAAGGGAAGCGAAAAAGCACGGTAGGTCAGCCCTCCTCCCCCTCGAGCGCCACGCGGTCACGACCGCCCTGCTTCGCTGCGTAGAGCGCGGCGTCGACGCGGGCGCAGAGCGCGTCCGCCGTATCTGACGCGCCGTGCCAGGTGGCGACGCCGAAGCTCGCCGTCACCGTCTGCTCTGCGGCGCGCACGGTCTTAAGCGCATGGCGGAGGACATCGGCGAGCGCCGCCGCCTCCGCGAGCGGCATTCCCGGGCAGCAGACGAAGAACTCCTCACCGCCCCAGCGAACGAGCGGACAGCGTACCGTGAGATTCACATGGATCGCCTTCACGATGTCGATGAGCACCTGATCGCCCACCTCATGGCCGTACGTATCATTGATCTGCTTGAAATGATCGACGTCGAGCATGATGAGGGAAAGCGCCTCGCGCTTACTCGCCGCGCGCGCGAGGTAGCGATCGAGGAGGTGCCGGAAGACGGCACGGCTCAGCGCGTGCGTGAGCGCATCGTGCGTCTCGCGGTTGCGCGCCGCCGCGATTTTGCCGCGCAGCTGCGTCTCCTCCTCGCCGAGCTCTTCCTCATGGTGGATCATGCGGCGCAGGATGGCGAGCAGGAACACGGCGATGCCGTAGATGCCGAAGGGAGAGAGATACATGTCGCCGGGCAGGAAATGCCAATAGACGTTGAAGCCGTCCACGACGCCGAACACCGTGAACATCACGATGGGCACGAGCAGCGTGCGGCAGTAGTCGTCGCCCCGACGCGCTCCCTGCAGCGTCCACCAGGAGATTGCGGCGCCGAAGAGCGCGAGAAGCATGAAATAGAGCGGGAACAGGTGCCGAAGGCCGCCCAGCCCGAGGAGCTCCATGGCGAGCGCCACAAGGAAGAGCACGGAAAACGCCACGATGAACCAGCCGACGAAGCGCCGCTGCCGCCCCTGAAGCACCTCGTAGACGATGCCATACGACGTGATGGGCAGGAAATACGCCAGGAGCATGAGTACGTACCACCAGGAAACGAACTGCCCCGCGAGGAAATACTTCGTATTGAGCGCCGCGATCCCCCAGAGGAAGAAATTCCCGAGGAATGCGAGCAGCGCGCGGTAGAGGGCACGTCCCTCCTTCTCGCTCCGGCAGAAGAGCACGACGATGAGAAACATGCAGACCGTCACGGGCAGCGTGAGTATCAATCCGAGGTCTGAGAGGAAGACCTGCCTCACCGCCTCTTCCTCCGTCCCGAACTGGAACGAACGGAGGATGCCGAGCTGCTCCGAATCGGCGCTCAAAAGCTCGATCGTGAGCGTGCAGGAGATCGCGCTCTGCGGCAGATGGACGAGATGCCACGTCCTGCCGCCGCCCGACGTCGTCGGCGCCAAAGCGTCATAGGCATAGACCTGCTGCTCGCCATAGAAGACCCGCACCAACTCCCCCGACAGGAAGAAGAGCAGCGTATCCGCGTCGCCGCCTGGGAGGACCTGTGTCGTCAGGTAGACCACGTGCGCCCCCTCCGTGAGCGGCGGCCGCGCGGGGAAATCGAACATCGCCCAGTCGCGCGCCCCGCAGGCGGCCTCATGCACGAACACACGCTCCGACGCCTCCTCGTCACCCTCATGATAGAGCCAGGTCCCGGAGAGGTGCGACGCCGAGGCGCTCTGCACGCTCCCGAGCAGGCAAAGCGCGAGCAGGAGCCCCGCAATGAGATACCGGCTCACTCCGTGCATCGCTCTGCCTCCTCTCCGACTGCCGCGTGCGGCGGCGCCTCCACGCGGAGGCAGTCGCGCCCCGCCGCCTTCGCCGCGTAGAGCGCCTGATCCGCCCGCTTGAACATCGCCTGCGCCGTATCGCTGCCCGCATGGAAGATGGCGGCGCCCACGCTCGCCGTGATCGGCTGCTGATTGTAGCGGAGGAACGACGCCACCATGCGGCGCAAGTGGTTGCCGAACACCGCCGCCGCATCGAGGTCGAGCCCCGGCAGCAGCACAACGAACTCCTCGCCGCCCCAGCGGTAGAGCTTCTTCTCCTTGTCGAGCTCCGCGCGCAGCGTACGCGCGAAGCCGCGCAACACCGTATCACCTGCCGCATGGCCGAACGCATCATTGAACTGCTTGAAATGATCGATGTCGAAGAGCAGCAGCGAGAGCGGCGCCCCCGTGCGACGCGCCGTCCAGAGGGCGGCGGGGAGCTCCTCCTCGAAGCTCCCGCGGTTGAGGCACTGCGTGAGCGCGTCCCGCCCCGCACGCTCCTCCAGCACCGCCGCGCGGTAGCCGAGCACGCGCGCGCGGCTCTCGAGCGTCTGCGCGCGCGTCAGCTGGTCGCGGATGATCTGCAGGATGAAATAGAGGAAACTGTAAACGCTGACCGGCATCACGTACGTCGGCAGCGGCGTCAGGCGCAGCAGGGCGTTGGCGCCGTCGAAGATGCCGAGCACCGTCATCGTCACGAGCGGCAGCAAGAGCGCCCGACTGTAGACGTTGCCCGACCGCGCCGAGCGCAGGAGCCAGAAGAATACGCAAAACTCGAGCGCTGGCAGCAGCACGTAGTAGAGCGGTCGGCTCGCAGAAAGCCCCGGAAGACCGAACGCCTCTGCCGCAAACGATGCCGCGAGGAACACGGCGTAGACGGCGATGACGAGCCTGACCCCGCGCCGGTAGGCAGGCTCGAGCACCTCATAGACGACGAAATTCGCCGACACGGGCACGAGATAGAGGAAAACTGCCGACACGCGCCAGAGCGGCCGCGGGTCGATGAGCATCGCCGCGAGCAGCTGCGAATTGCTCACCATCCAGAGCAGAAACACCACGAGGAAGAAGAAGGTCGCGCCGAAGAGCCGCCGCTTCGTCCTGCCCTTCAAGGCGTAGACGAGCAGGATCGCCGAGAGCAGCAGCGTGACGGGCAGGGAGATCGCATAGGGCAGGTCGCAGAGGAAGCGGTCGATTGCCTGCCGCCCCGGCGCCGTCAGCTGCACGCCCTGTGCTGCTGCCACCGCGGGCAGCGGCAAGAAGAAGCACGCCAAAAAAGCCGCCAACCTCGTCAGGATTTGTGCGACGCCGCCTGCTGTCCTCTGGAATCCACTTGCCTTGCTCACGATGTTACTCCCATTACTTGAAAAATCTAGGAGCATTATCCTATAAGAACCGGAAGCTGTCAAGGGCACGTACGAAAAATCTCCCCGCACACCATCCCGATACAGAAAGAGGGCTGCATGGAAGTCCCCCTCCATACAGCCCCTCAACGATAGGCTCAGGCGAGCACGCGCGCGAGGCGCACGAGCTCAGGATCGAGCGTTTTCTTGTTGTTCACGGAATCGAAGAGATTGATCGAGACGACCTTGCCCTGCTCGAAGCCGAACACGACGTCCGACGCGCCGGAAATCAGCGCGAGCGCCGCCTTCTCGCCGAGCATGGACGCCTTCATGCGGTCCTCGACCGTCGGCGAACCGCCGCGCTGGATATGGCCGAGCACGGAGACGCGCGTGTCGATGCCCGTCTTCTCCTCGACGATCTTGCCGAGACCCATGCCGTCGCCCGCTCCCTCAGCGATCACGATGATGCTGTAGCGCTTGCCCGCCGCGTACTGCGCCTTGATATCCTCGCACATCTGATCGAGGTCGTACTTGACCTCCGGCACGAGCACATACTCCGCGCCGCCCGCGATGCCGGACTCCATGGCGAGCCAGCCGGACTTATGTCCCATGACCTCGACGATCATGATGCGGCGATGTGCCGACGCCGTGTCGCGCAGCTTGTTGAGCGCGTCGACGATCGTGTTCGCCGCCGTGTCGCAGCCGATCGTGTAGTCCGTGCCCCAGACGTCGTTGTCGATCGTGCCGGGCAGGCCGACGATGGGGATGCCCGTCTCCTTCGAGAGCAGCGAGCCGCCCGTGAGGCTGCCGTCGCCGCCGATGATGACGAGGCCCTCGATGCCGCGCTTCTTGAGATTCTCATAGCCCTTGCGGCGCCCCTCCGGCGTCTTGAACTCCGGGCAGCGCGCCGTGCCGAGGAACGTGCCGCCGCGCTGGATGATGTCGCTGACGCTGCGGCTCGTGAGCTCGACGATATCGTCCTTGAGCATGCCGTCGTAGCCGTCCTTGATGCCGTAGACCTGCACGCCCTCAAAGAGCGCCGTGCGCACGACGGCGCGCGCCGCCGCGTTCATCCCCGGGCTATCGCCGCCGGACGTCATGATCGCGATCGCTTTTTTAATCATTTCTACATCTCTCCTGTACTGCGGGAATATCTTCTATCTATTCGCGTGCTCATTACCATTTCTATTCTAATGAATCGACGGCAAATTGTAAAGCCGTTTCCACCAATTTCCCGGCGCAGAGAAAAGGGGCTGCCGGAATCGCAGCCCCTCTTCCCCGAGGTTTTAGCGTATGGTTCAAATGGTAGGTTGTGGAAAGGAACTTTCCCTTACTTCACATTCATGATGCCGAGGGCGAAGCAGATGATGCCGACGGCGAAGAGGCCGAAGATGATCCAGATCGCGTTGACCTTCCTCTTGAGGAGCGCCATGCACGCGAACGTCATGAGCAACGGGACAAGGCCAGGCATGAGCTGATCGAGGATCGACTGCACCGTCGTGACGACAACTTCGCCCTTGGCGTTCGTGATGGTCGAGACGACGACCGGGATGTTGACGCTCGTCCATTTATTGACGAGGGCGCCCATGACGAAGAGGCCGAGGATGGATGCGCCCTCCGTGAGCTTCTGGAGCTTGTTACCAGCGACATCCTGTACGATGTCCGTGCCCTTGGAGTAGCCGTACTTGATGCCGTACCAGCGCACCCAGAGGCGGATGGCGTTGAAGAGCACGAAGAAGACGAGCGGGCCGAGGATGGAGCCGGAGATGGCGAACGAAGCGCCGAGCGCTGCCGTGATCGGACGCAGCGTGCCCCAGAAGATCGGGTCGCCGACGCCGGCGAGCGGGCCCATCATACCGACCTTGATGCCGTTGATGACGCCGTCGGGGATGTCCGCGCCGTTGGCCTTCTTCTCCTCGAGGGCCGCCGTAATGCCGATGATTGGTGCCGTGACGAACGGCTGCGTGTTGTAGAACTCGAGGTGGCGCTTCATCGCCTGCTTGAGCTCCTCACCCGTGTAGAGGCGCTTGAGGATCGGCACCATGCCGAACGCGTAGCCGAGCGCCTGCATGCGCTCCATGTTCCAGGAGCCCTGGAGGAAGTTCGAGCGGATGAACGCCCAGAAAAAATCACTTTTCGTCAGTTTCTTTTCCATGGTTATTTCCTCCTCACCAATCAGTCAAGTTCATCGTCGAGATCGTCATCCGCGTCCGAAGAGGAAGCCGCTGCCGGAGCCGCTGCCACCTGTGCATACTTCGGGTTGAGCTGGATGTAGACGATCGCGCAGACGAGGCCGATGACGCCGAGTGCGACGAGGTTGAACGTCGTGAACGCAGCGACGACGAAGCCGAGGAAGAAGAACGGCATGAGGTATTTCGCACCCATCATGTTGATGACCATGGCATAACCAACGACGACGATGAAGCCGCCAGCGACCTGCAGGCCGCCCGTGATGACCGGCGGGATCGCATCGAGCATCGCCTGGACAGCGCCCGTGCCGATGTACATCGCGACGAGCGTGGACGGAACAGCGACGCGCAGCGCCTGGATGAGGAGTGCGCCGAGGTGGCAGATGTCGATGCCGCGGAGCTCGCCCTTCTCCGCGTAGCCGTCAGCCCAATGCTGGAACACGACGGTCAGCGTACGGCAGAGGATCGTGAGGACCTGGCCAGCTGCTGCGAGCGGCATCGCGATGGCGATACCAGCAGCGACATCCTGATGGCCGGCGATGACGAGGATCGTCGAGATGACGGACGCGAGTGCCGCATCCGGTGCCATGGCGGCGCCGATGTTCATCCAGCCGAGTGCGATCATCTCGAGCGTGCCGCCGATGATGATACCGGTCGTCATGTCGCCGAGGATGAGGCCCGTCACCGTGCAGGCGATGAGCGGGCGATGCGTCTGCAGCTCATCGAGCACGGAGCCCATGCCCGCGATGGCGGAGACGATGAAGATGAGGATGATTTGGATACCACTGAGTTCCATTATGTGTCCCTCCATTGAATATATGTGATAAATCCCCCGTTGGAGGCCGCCCTTGCGGACAGCCCCAATCTATGATGAAGTGGATCAGAGCTTATTCAGCACGTCCATCATCATAACCTTTTTATCCGTGTCCACTTTGCGGATCTCGAGCTCAATGCCCTTCTCATTGAGCTTCTTGAACGCCTCGATGTCCTTGTCGTCGACGGAGACAGCGCTCGTGACCTGCGTCTTGCCCTCATGGAAGCTCATGCCGCCGATGTTGACGCTCTTGATGTCGACGCCGTGCTCGACGAGATAGAGCACGCTCGACGGATTCGTGAAGAGCAGCAGGCAGCGGTCATTCTCATACTTTGGGTTGTTGTAAACGCGGATGGCCTTGTCGAGCGTGACGACATGGCTCTTCATGCCCGCGGGCGCGACCTGCTTCAAAAGCGTCGCGCGGATCGTGTCGTTTGCGACATCGTCGTCGCAGACGATGATGCGCTGGCAGTTCGTGACCTTGGACCATACTGTGACGACCTGCCCGTGAATGAGACGGTCATCAATGCGTGCTAATACGATGTTCATTATAAATCATCCTCCTCATCTTCCTGGATCTGGCTGGAGTGGAACGTCTGCGTGCCGTTCTTGCCCGCGGCCACTGCCTTCTCCATGAGTTCCTTGATGTCCGCATCGCCGCCCACGAGCTGCGCGCTCGCCATCTCGATGAGCATCGGCAGGTTGACGCCTGTCACGATGCCATAGCTCTCGTTCGTCATGACGAGGCGGCAGGCAGCGTTGTACGGGCTGCCACCGAAGAGATCGTTGAGGAAGAGCACGCCGCCCTCGCAGTCGAGTTCGGCGATCGCTGCCTCGTACTTCTTCACGACGTCATCGGGGCCCTCGCCCGGCACGAGCGTGACGGCGCGGACATTCTTCTGTTCGCCGCAGATCATCTCGCAGGACTTCACGAGCTCCTCGGCGAAACGACCGTGCGTACCAACAATGATTCCAAACATGTGGTTCCCTCCCTTGGGAATGACCTGATTGATGAATACACCCGTATATATTGCATACTGCGTGCCAACTTTGTGTATCATGCGAAAAAAGGTGTCCTGATTCCCGATTTTGCACGCAATTTCCAGACACTTGCCAGCGATACGATACGCTCATCTGATATTTTGATACACTAGCACGATAAAAGAATACGCTGATTTCACATTTCGTCGCGAAGAGAAAAACAAAAATACACTAAAGCGTTTTTGTTCCGCTTTAGTGTATTTCTACATCGTGCGATTTGAAGATTATTTCAAATCATTTTCGCCATGAAATAGAGCTCATCCGCGTCAAATCGCAGTTTCAGAGATGTCTCGAAGATCTGTACGGCCTTTTGTATCGCTGCGAATTTTTGTGTATCAATCTCTTGTTTATTCTCGTTGAAGTGCAGCTGGCTGCGCGTGACGATGCGTTCAAGCGCACAGCCACAATGAACGATGATACGGATGCGGATGGGGTTCGAGAAGCGCTTGCCGAGCTCCGTCTCGAGCACGCGGTCGAACTCCATGAGGCTGTCCATGATCTTCGCGGGATTGAGATAGGTGAGGAATTTCTCGAGAGACTCCTCGCAGAGGCGCCGCACGACGATGCTCCTCTGCTCGCGCGTGCCCGCGACGCTCCTCTGCTCCGGCAGCTGATCGACGCGCAACAGCTCGAGCAGCTGCCGCTCGCCCTCGCCGTCGATGAATTCCTCGAGCGGGATGAAGGGGATGGGGAGCGCTGGCTTCTTCATGCCGATGGCGGCGCGAATCGCGTACTCGCCCTCGAGCTCCCTCAGGTGCTCCTCAAGATGCGTGAGTCCTACCGGAAGGACCGCGAGCTTCTTGCCCGCGCCGCGCACGACTTCCTCGACGAGCGATTTGAGCTTGAGCGCCGCGCCCTTGCCCGTCGAGCAGATCGTCACGATGGCTTCCTGCCGCCCGTCCGCCGCGCGCCCGTCGACGAAGTCGACGGCCTCGTAGCCGCGGAAGCTCCGCAGCGACTCGTAGATGCTGTCGAGGTCCATGCCCGCGATGTCCGCTTTGCGCATCGCCTCGAGGATGAGCGGCGTCGAGACCATGTCCAGCGTGCGCACGGGGACGCCGAGCGTCTCGGAGAGCTGCGCGCCGAGGCTCACGAGCGAGCCCATGTCGGCGAGGATCAGCACGCCCATGCGGCAGTTCATGCCGCGCAGCATCGTGATGACTTTTTGCGCGAGCTCCTGCGGGTCCTTCTCGAGCGGCATGTCGATGGGAATGAGGTTCGTGTCCTGCGCGTTGAAGAGCTTGCGCGCGACCTCGACCATCGAGGTCGCCGTCGAGGCGCCGTGCATGGCGACGAGGATCGTGATCTTCTCCTCGAGCTCGTCGTCCTCCGCCGATTCGACGAGGAGCGCGATGTACTCGACCTCCGTCGGCGGCACGGTCACGCGGTAGTGTTTCTCGATGCGTTCCTTGATCTCGAGCGCGACCTGATAGTACAGGGAGTCGCGCTCGATGGCGCCGGCGATCTCGGAGTAGGACACGGTCTCCTTGTCCTTGAGCCGCTTGAGGAACGCCGAGAGGTGCAGGCTGAACGCGTAGAGGAAGCGGTCGCGGTAGCTGCGGTTGAGGCGCTTGCTCACGTAGAGGGCGATCTCCTCGGAGAAGTCGACGAGCGGCTCGTCGACGATCTTCAGGAGGCGCTCGCGCGTCGAGAGGCTGATGCTGTCGCGCTTGTCGTAGAGCGACTTGATGTAGACATTGACGTCCGTCGCGACGATCTGCTTGATGAGCTCGTTGCTGATTCCCTCGCCCTTGAGGAGGTCGACCTTGTCCTCGACGACGCGGTAGAGATCGAACGACTTCTTATCCGACTCCTCCTCCTCGCCGCGGGCGCGCCGCCTCCCAGGCGGCTCGACGACGAGAGGCTCTGCGAGGTACTGCGTGAGCTCCGTGAGCGCCTGCCGGTTCGCCGAGAGCGTCAGGAGGCCGTTCTTGATCGCCTGCGGCAGCATCTTGAAGTCGACCTCGATGTAGTCGGGGTTATCGATGCCGTTGAGGAACGCCTGCGCGCAGAGCAGCTTGATGTTGCTCTTGAGCTGGCCGACGTTGCCCGCGCCGATGCTGCCAAGGAGGCTTTTGACCGCCTCGACGCTGATGCGAATCGGCTTCTTCACACGCTGCGCCTCATCCGTGAAGAGCAGGCGAATGATGTCGAGCTTCTCGCCGAGCGTGCGCGACTCGAGCGGCGGGATCTTGATGATATTCGGGATGCGCCGCACGAACGTCTTCGTGAGTGCGGAGTTCGGGTCCTCTGTCGTCGCGCCGATGATGAGCACCTTGGCGCGGCGGCTGCGCGTCGTCTCGCCGAGGCGGTTGTACGTCCCCGTGTCCATGAAGTAGAAGATCATCTCCTGGCCTTCCGGCGGCAGGCGGTGGATCTCGTCGAGGAAGAGCACGCCGCCGTCCGCCTCCTCGACGAGGCCCGCCTTCGCCTGGTCGGCGCCGGTAAACGCGCCCTTGATGTGGCCGAAGATATGCGAGAGCAGGAGCTGCGGGTTGTTGTAGTAATCCGCGCAGTTGAACGTCACGAACGGCGCGTCCGCGCCGAACCGCTCCATCGCCTTGCCGTAGGCGAACATGAGGTGCGCGAAGAGCGTCTTGCCGACGCCCGTCTGACCGACGATGAGCGTATGCAGCCCGTCCGGCGGATAGAGGATCGCCGCCTTCGCCTGCTCGACCTGCCGCTTGAGGCTGCGGTGCGCGCCGATGAGCGCGTCAAACGGGTTCTCCGCCTGCCGCTCGGCCGCAAGCTCTTTCTCGCAGTGCGCGACGCTCTCATAGGCGAGCGGCCCCGCCGGAAGCTCCGCTCCGAGCAGCTTCTCGAGTGCCTCGCGCTCGAGGTAGCGCACGGGGCGCCCGCCGAACTTCACGATGCGGTCCTCCCGGTAAAGCTCGTTGAGCTCCTTGGAGACGTTATTGCGCAGGATGCCGAGCGCCTCGGCGATCTCCTGCGCGTCGAAGCCGCCGCGCGCGCGCAGCTGCTCCTTGGTGAACTTCCCCGACGCCTCCTCGATATACGAAAAAATCCGCTCCTGCCGCTTCATCCCGTTTCCTCCTTCTACGTGTTGCCGTCGCTTGTCCCTTCATTATACCGCAACGCACCGAAATTTGCCGCTCTAAAAATAGCGACGGCGCCCCGCCGTCTCCCGAGGGCAATAAAAATCATCCTGCCAGGAAGGGGAATCCCCCTCCGGCAGGATGATGCTCAGTTCAATATGTAGACCGTCACATCGCGGCGGCCGAAGGCCATTGCCTCGCTGTACGACTCCATGCAGAGGTCGATGCGGTCGCCGTAGATGGCACCGCCCGTATCAGCGGCGATCGCCTCCCCGTATCCGGGGATGTAGAGCCGCGTGCCGAGCGGAATGACATTCGGGTCGACGGCTGCGATCCCGTAGCCCGCCATGAGGCCGGAGGCCGTGATGCCGTTCCCATCGCCGTCCGACGGCAGGTAGGCGGTCGCCTCCATCGTGATCGCGTTTGCGTACCTGTGCGCTCCGCGCGACATCGCCTCGAAACTGGCTTCCTGTTCTCCTTGCTGCAGCGCGGCCTCTTCTGCTTTCTTCGCCGCAGTCTTGTCTACGTTGATATGAAGATTTTCCTGAATTTTCGTGTCCATTCCCGGATTCGCGACGATATCCTCGAGATGATATCCTTCCTCCAGGAGCATGTCCCCCACTGTGGGCTTGCTGGTCATGATGGTTTTCTGCTGTCCCTCATAGGTGATGCTGACGGGGACAGCCCGATGTACGATGATTTGCGTATGATTATCGGTCTTTTTGAGTGTATATTCATCCTTGCTGTCTAACTTGACGCCGGCGCGGGCGAGGATGACGTCCGGTGACGTATGCGTCGTGCGGGTTTCCATGATCTTGCCATCCACCGAGATGGTCACGGTATGGATGTTGTTCTGCGTGAAACCCGTGCTCAGTACCATCGTGGCAGTGAGCAGGAAGCACAGAACGATTTTCCTTGTTTTCTGTAAGTCGAGATTCCACTTTCTGGTCATTCAATTCCCCCTTTCGCAGCTTGAAGAACGACTCAATTATAGCAGGGGCGTTCCCCCTTGTCAAATGAAAGCGCCCCTTCCTCCCACTTTACAGCTGAAAACTAGCTGAAAAATGGGAGGTGTCTTCTGATATGTTCAATTTTAAGATACTCTTCCACCACTTTAGGAAAATCGCGCCATCTCCCACCGCGCGGGGAACGCCGGGCACGCAAAAAGGCGGGCGCGGCATCGCTGCCGCGTCCGCCCGGACGTCGCTTCACTTTTTGATTTTTTCCTGCCGGAGGCGGCAGAGGAGCTCATTCCTTCCCCGTCTGCGCCATCTGCGCATCCGCCTCGGTGAGGTGGTAGAGCGCCTCGGCATTGTGCGTCGTGGCTGCCGCGATCGCCTCGAGCGTCACGCCGCGCAGCTCCGCGGCCTTCTGCGCGACGTAGCGCACAAAGGCCGGCTCGTTGCGCTTGCCGCGCTGGGGAACGGGCGCCATGTAGGGCGCGTCCGTCTCGATGAGCAGGCGCTCGAGCGGCATCTCGCGCACGATCTCGGGGAGCTTCGCCGCGTTCTTGAACGTGAGCGGGCCGTCAACGCCGAGGTAGAGGCCAAGGCGCAGGAATTCCCGCGCCATCTCGCGGCTGCCCGAGTAGCAGTGCAGGACGGCGGGGATGCCGCGTCCCTCACGCTTCATGATGGCGAGCGTGTCGCCGTGCGCCTCGCGGTCGTGGATGCAGACGGGCAGGTGCAGCTGGCGCGCGAGGTCGAGCTGGCGGACGAAGATGCGCCGCTGCAGCGCGCGCTGCGGCTCGTCCTTCACCCAGTAGTAGTCGAGGCCGATCTCCCCGATGCAGACGACCTCAGGGAGCGCCGCCCAGGCGGCGAGCCGGTCGTCGTCCGCCGCCGTCATCTCGTATGCCTCCTCAGGGTGGATGCCGACGCCCGCATAGAGCCCCGCGTGGGCGGCGGCGAGCGCTACGGCGCGCTCGGAGCTCGCCATCGTATCGCCCATGTTGATGAGGCGCGTGACGCCCGCCTCGCGGGCGCGCGCGATGGTCTCCTCGACGTCTCCGGCGAATTTCTCGTCGTTGAGATGCGTGTGCGTGTCGACGAGCTCTATGGCTGCCTCTGCCGCCATCAGCGAACCTCCGTGCCCGCGGGCATGTCGACCTCGAGGATCTTGAGCTCCTTGCCGTCGCCGGCCGCGAGGATCATGCCCTCCGAGCGTACGCCGCGGAGTTTCGCGGGCTTAAGGTTCGCGACGAGCACGACGTGCTTGCCGACGAGATCCGCGGGCGCGTACCACGGCGCGATGCCGGAGACGACCTGGCGCTCCGGTGCGCCCTCGCCGAGGGAGAGCGTGAGCTTTAAGAGCTTGTCCGCCTTCGGCACGGGCTCGGCCGCCTTGACCTCCGCGACGCGCAGCTGCACTTTGCCGAAGGTGTCGATGGAGATGATGCCCTCAGGCAGCGGCTCCTGTGCCTGCTTGTCCTTCTTGTCCTTTTTCGCTTTCTTCTCCTGCTTTGCGGCTGCAGGCTGCGGCGCAGCTTCCTTCTCTTCCACCTCGATGCGCGGGAAGAGCTGCTCCGGCGTGCCGACATGGAGGCCGGCGGGCACCCCTCCCCACTGCTCGATGTCCTCTGTGCGGACGCTCGCGAAGTCCTGCGTGAGTCCGAGCTGCTGCCAGATGCGCACGGCCGTCGTCGGCATGAACGGCGAGATGAGCACGCTGATGACGCGCAGCGCCTCTGTGAGATTGTAGAGCACGTTCGCGAGTTCCTGCTTCTTCGCGGGATCCTTAGCGAGCGCCCACGGCGCCGTCTCGTCGATGTACTTGTTCGCGCGGCTGATGAACGCCCAGACCTTCTTGATGGTCAGCGAGAGCTGCATGTCCTCCATGTTCTTCTCGAAGAAGGCGACCGTCTCGCGCGCCTCCGCCTTGAGCGAGCGGTCGACGTCGCTCTCGCCCGAAGGTGCCTTGACTACGCCGTCCTGGAATTTCAGCGTCATCGAGAGCGTGCGGTGCAGCAGGTTGCCGAGGTCGTTCGCGAGGTCGCTGTTGATACGGCCGATGAGCGCGTCGCGCGAGAAGTTTCCGTCCTGGCCGAGGTTGATCTCCCGCAGCAGGAAATAGCGGATGGCATCGGCGCCGAATTCATCGATGAGGCCGATGGGGTCGACGACGTTGCCTTTCGACTTGCTCATCTTGTCGCCGTCGACGATGAGCCAGCCGTGGCCGTAGACCTTCTTCGGCAGCGGCAGGTCGAGCGCCATGAGGATGCACGGCCAGATGATCGTATGGAAGCGCACGATCTCCTTGCCGACGAGGTGGAGGTCCGCCGGCCAGTATTTATGGAATTTCTCCGGATCGTCGAGGTAGCCGATCGGCGTGAGGTAGTTTGTGAGCGCGTCGAACCAGACGTAGATGACGTGCTTCGGGTCGATGGGCACGGGGATGCCCCAGTTGAAGGACGTGCGGCTGATGCAGAGATCATCGAGCCCCTGCTTGATGAAGTTGATCATCTCGTTGCGCCGCGAGACGGGCTGGATGAAGTCCGGATGGTCCTCGATGTACTGGAGCACGCGATCCTGGTATTTGCTCATCTTGAAGAAATACGCTTCCTCCGCGACCTCCTGCACGGGGCGGTGGCAATCCGGGCAGCAGCCGTTCTCATCAAGCTGGTGTTCCGTCCAGTAGCTCTCGCAGGGCGTGCAGTAGAGTCCCTTGTACTCGCCCTTGTAGATGTCGCCCTTCGCGTAGATGCGGCGGAAGACCTCCTGCACGACGCGTTCGTGGCGCTTCTGCGTCGTGCGGATGAAGTCGTCATTGCTGATGGAGAGGCGTTTCCAGAGGTTCTGGAAGCCCGCGACGATCTTGTCCGTGTACTCGATGGGCGTCACGCCCGCCTCCTCGGCCTTCTGCTGGATCTTGAGCCCGTGCTCGTCAGAGCCCGTGAGGAAGAAGACATCGTCCCCCTCGAGGCGGTGGAAACGCGCGATGGCATCGGCGATCGTCGTGCAGTAGGCGTGGCCGATATGGAGCTTCGCGCTCGGGTAGTAGATCGGCGTCGTGATATAGAATGGTTTCTTCTCGTGCATGGTTGTTCCTCCCTTGGCGTCCGCAAATGAAACGGGCGCATATATGGTCTTTATTATATACCATTTGTCGCATGAAAAAAAGGAGCAGCGCACTTGGCGTCTGCTCCCTGCTTCCGATTTCCGCTGCGGAAAGCGCTCCATCTTCCGCACCAATCCGGCACACCCTGCTCACCGCTCCTCGGCGAGCACACATTGGTAGACTTCCCGCCGGCTGATGCCGAGATCCTTCGCCGTCTGGCGCATGGCCTCCTTCTTCGGCAGCCCCTGCGCGAGATAGTGCGCGTAGAGCTCTGTGGGCGCCATCTTCTGCGCCGCTGCCGCTTCGCCCGCCTCCTCCGCCGCGCCCGCGACGACGATGACATACTCGCCGCGCGGCTGTTCCGCCGCGTAGCGCGCGCAAAGGCTTCCGAGACTGCCGCGCACGAACTCCTCGAAGCGCTTCGTGAGCTCGCGCCCGAGCGCCGCCCGCCGCTCCTCTCCGAGCGCCGCCGCGAGGGCGGCGAGGGTCGCGCGCAAATGATGCGGCGCCTCGTAGAAGATCAGCGTATCGCGCCGCGTCCGCACCTCCTCGAGCACCTCGCGCTGCTTCTTCGCCGTCTTCGGCAGGAAGCCGATGAATGTGAAGCGCGTCGTATCGAGCCCCGAGCAGATGAGCGCGGAGAGCCCCGCGTTCGCTCCCGGGAGCGGCGAGACGCGGATGCCCGCCGCGATGGCGAGCTGCGCGAGATGGCTGCCGGGATCGCAGATGCCCGGCAGGCCCGCATCGCTCACGCAGATGAGGTCGTGCCCGGCGGCGAGCCAGGCGATGAGCTCCGGCCCCTTCGTCTCCTTGTTGTGCTCGTGGTAGCTCGTGAGCCGCGTATGGATATCGAAATGCGTGAGGAGCTGGCGCGTGTGGCGCGTGTCCTCTGCCGCGATGAGCTCCGTCTCCCGCAGCAACCGCAGCGCGCGCAGCGTCATGTCCTCGAGGTTGCCGATGGGCGTCGCGCAGAGATAGAGCGTCCCCGGCGCTCCAGGGGTTCCCGTCGTTGCCGTTTGTCCTTCCGTCATGCCTTCTGTTCCTCCCCGCCGTAGATGCGCAGGATCTCCTCCGTGTAGCTGCCGTCCGCCTCGTGGACGACGAGCGGCGGCGCCGTGCGCAGTCCGCCCGGCGCTGCGCCCACGACCGCCTCGATGAGCACCATGTTCGGTCCGCGGTCCGCCTTCGGCTGCACGAAGCGCAGGCGCTTGGGCTCCATCTGGTGCGCATGCAGCGCGACGAAGATCTCGCCGAGGCGCTCGGGCAGATGGACGAGCGTGAAGCGGCCGCCGTAGCGCAGCGCGTACCGCGCAGCGGTGACGACGTCGTCAAGCGTCGCCGTGAGCTCGTGGCGCGCCCGCGCGACGCCCGTGAGGCGGCTGATCTCTCCCTGCCGCACGGGGCGGTAGGGCGGATTGGCGAGCACGCGGTCGAACGACTCCGCCGCGTAGAGGCTCCGAATCGCGCGGTAGTCCCCCTGCCGCACGAAGACCTTCTGCTCGAGCGCATTCAAGGCGACGTTGCGCGCGGCGAGCTCCGCCATGACGGGCGAGAGCTCGACGGCGTCGACGCGCCGCACCTCATCCGCGATGAGCAGCGGGATCACGCCCGTCCCCGTGCCGAGCTCGAGCACGCGCTCCCGCGCGCGGTAGATGGGAAAATGAGCGAGCAGCACCGCATCCAGGGAAAAGCAGAATTCCTGCGTGTTCTGGATGATGTGCCGCCCGCTCTTCATCAGGTCGTCGAGGCGCTCATGCGCCTTGAGCTCCGGCGCGCTCACTCCTCCGCCTCGCCGTCCTGTCCTCCGCGCGGCTGGCGGTCGCGCCGCGGCCGGCGGCGGCGGTGCGTCTGA
>ERZ772897.152-NODE-152-length-84621-cov-60.250562_pt1 | contig 84621 bp, 64 predicted proteins | sample MGYA00512125_ERZ772897 | MGnify/ENA primary metagenome ERZ772897 (study PRJEB29015, sample SAMEA2737660) | human gut metagenome | biome: human gut; feature: human-associated habitat; material: faeces | place: China | collected 2012 ... | reverse complement strand
TTCTGAACTCTGAAGGAAAGAAAATGGGAAAGACTCAGTCAGGGGCGGTGTGGCTTGATCCTGAGAAGACTTCTCCGTTTGATTTCTATCAGTACTGGAGAAATGTCGGAGATGCAGATGTACTGAAATGTATCCGTATGCTGACATTCCTTCCACTGGAAGAGATTGATAAGATGGATGCATGGGAAGGTGCACAGCTTAATACGGCAAAGGAGATCCTTGCATATGAACTGACAAAGCTGGTTCACGGTGAAGAAGAAGCGAAGAAAGCACAGGAGAGTGCACGTGCACTGTTCAGCCAGGGAAATGCTGATAACATGCCGACAACAGAACTGGAAGAGGCAGATTTCCAGGATGGAAAGATTGATATCCTTGCGGTTCTTGTGAAAGGCGGACAGGCATCATCCAGATCCGAGGCCAGACGTGCTGTAACTCAGGGGGGTGTATCTGTGGATGGAGAGAAGATCACAGATATTGCGACAGCGTATGTTCCGGCTGATTTTGAAGGCGAAGGAAAGATCGTGAAAAAGGGAAAGAAAAATTTCCGCAGAGTGATTGTAAAATAATAGAAAGAATATTAAAATAGAAAGAACAGCGTTACTGGTCACAGAGGTTATGGACAGTAACGCTGTCTTGCAAGGAGGAAATAAAATGGCACTGAAAGAAGTAAAGATTGAAGACCTTACATTTAATCCTTTTACAAAGATTGGAAAAGAATGGGCGCTGCTCACCGCAGGTTCCAAAGAAAAAGCAAACACCATGACCATAAGCTGGGGCGGTGTCGGTGTCTTATGGGGCAAAAACGTTGCCTTTGTATTTGTCCGCGACTCCAGATACACCAAAGAACTGATCGACAAAAATGAATTCTTTTCTCTCAGCTTTTTATCTGAAAAATACCGTGATGCATTAAATTACTGTGGAAGCCACTCCGGCCGCGACGAAAATGATAAGATCTCAGCAGCCGGTTTAACCCTTACCTCCCGCCACAGCATTCCGTTCATCGATGAGGGAAATATGATCCTGCTGTGTGAGAAAATGTCCGCAACGCGACTGACTGAGGATTCCTTCCTGATGCCAGAGATTGCGCAAAAATGGTATGCAGATCATGATATGCACACGATGTATATTGCGGAGATCATTGATATTCTGGCAAGATAAGAAAAACAGGCAGGTGGGAGTTCATATACGAAAACTCCTGCCTGCCCGTTTTATGTTTTTCAGATATATAATCTCTTAATCATTTTTTGTTCCATACATTCTAAAATACTCATCCGCCTGCTGCATAGATATGTTTAATTTATCCTGCAATCTTTTTATAATACCCTTTTTCGGTATGTTCATTTCGAGACACATTTCTATCATTCCCTCTGCTTTGCCACGAACTTCTCCACGCGCTTCGCTCTCCGCAATTAATTCTTCAATCGCCTGACACATCTCTATCCCCTCCTTTTCCTCTGATATCTTAATTGGTGTCTTCGTGATGGTTTTTATAACTCTGGCTGCATTCATTTCTATACTTTTATGGGTATCTGTCCTCAAAAAATCCAGCAGTTTTTCTTTATTATTAGAGTACTTGATATATCCCATAACCTCTCTCATACTTGTTGAAAATTTGTTCAGTTCTTCTTCCGTAAGTTTTGCCGGATCGATCAGGTGTATCCTGTAGTTCTCCACATAACTTAAAATTTCCATATCCCTTATCGGCATCATTTCATGTAAAGATAACGGTCCGTCCCATTCCTCTGCCCCAAAATGAATCACAAGTGTGATAACTGGTTTAATGTGATCTTCCTTTAAAAATCCCGATAAATATTCTCCACCGGTTTTTCCTGAATAATCTTTTTGGCTCCGTCGGTGCCCTGCCGCTATATCTGACACTTGTTTTCCATATTGTAAGGCATCATAGATAGCGTTTCTGACCGGCATTGCATAATGGACATCTGTCTGATTCTCAACCCCTAATAAAACATACGACATCTTTTCATCCTGTTTGATGACTGCTGCTTTTAAAACATCACGGTATTTTTGCAGTGCATCTTTTTTACCCACTGCCGATGTAGCAGTGTCAACCTCTGTAAGTCCTGCCGGATCGATCACCTTTTTTCCACCATAGATAAGATAATTAAACGCATCTGCAAATATAGCATTCTCCCGCATATACTCTTTTGTTACAATATCAACCGTCCCCATTCATTTCTCCTCCTTTGTTTAATCCGGGAGCAATTCGTGGTTTTCAAGAATTCTCCCTGCTTATATGTGTGAATGATAAAAGCATTGGAAATTCTTAAGTTGAATATATAACTTTTTATACATTTTTCACTATGATAAAAGAATGGTCTATAACCATGTAGATGATTTCAGAATATCATGCTTTGTCTGGATTTTAGCATACTGTTCTTATAATGTCATTAAAAAGCCGATATTCCAATGATATTTGTAAGTTTTGCACAAAAAATCCAGTGTATAAAAACAGATATAACATACACACACCTTGCTTTTTCCCAAAATCAATGCTACAATATTTTTTGAGTTTTGTTCTAAAAAGTAAATATATGGAGGATTATTTATGAGCCCAGTTACTATCGTATTACTGGTTATCTTAGCCGTCTTAATCATCGGACTTGTTGTCCTTTATTTTCTCGGGAAGAAAGCACAGAAAAAGAAAGCCGAACAGGATGAACAGCTTGCCGCTGCCGCACAGACCGTATCCATGCTGATCATAGATAAGAAGCGAATGCGCATTACCGAATCCGGTCTTCCGCAGGTTGTGATCGACCAGACACCGAAGATGATGCGCCGTACCAAACTTCCAATCGTAAAGGCAAAGGTTGGACCAAAAGTAATGTCTTTGATCGCCGATGAAGCTGTATTTGATTACATACCGATCAAAAAAGAAGTAAAAGCCACCGTGAGCGGTATCTATATCACAAAAGTTACCGGTGTACGCGGACCTCTTGAAAAACCGGAAGGTAAAAAGAGCTGGAGAACCAAATTAAAAGAAAAAGCTAATCGCGCAAATAAAGAACTCGAAAAAGAAAAAGCTGAACTTGAAAAAGAGAAAAGCAAGAAAAAGAAAAAATAAGTCATAAAAAAATACCACACAAACGTGCAGTATTCATAACACCGTTAACAGCCACAGCAAACTGCTGTGGCTGTTCTTGTATTCTTTGCTGCTATGTGATAGTATGAAACCAATCGGACTTACAAATTATTACACCGGATTTTTCTCCTGACAAAATAAATAAAAAAATGTGTCTCCAATAATAACGCTGCAAGGGTAAAACAATATTTATAATACTGCAAAAAGCATGTTCTGCAATTCTTTTGAATTGTAAAACATGCTTTTTTCTATAGCTTTTTACGCTTTTGCTTTCGCTTCCCCTTCCGGGAAAATGATCTTATTGACAAAGAAAAATACGACCATTGAAACTCCACCGTTTAATACGGTTGTTCCGATATTGTAGAGCCAGTCCGGCACGAACATACCGGCTACTGCTACCCAGATACAGTTAATGGAGTTTACAATACAGGTCACGATACAGAATGCGATCAGATACCAGAATGCCTGATACCAGATATTTCCCTTACTCCGGAATACGAAGGTTCTCTGGATCGGAAAATTGATACACTCTCCAATCACCATGGCAATCATGTATGCACAGAAATATGGGAGTCCTCCATGTGCGGCATCATAACCGATAATGTTCCATTTAAATGTCTCTCCAAATAATGTGATGTCGATTCCCGGGAATCCAAAATCAACATTTGGAAGTCCTGCAAATGCGAGCGGCAGAAACAATAACATCAAATATTTGAATACCGTGATCAGGTTACTTACGATCACGAACAGACCGCCCTCCCGGACCCATTTGGAGGCTCCGGGATGCTTATCTGCAAAGTTCTGCCATAGATTTTTTATACCATTCATTTATGCTTTCACCTCTATGTGTTATTCCTCTGCAAAATCCTGTTTTATTCTGCTGATGTTTCAGTTACTGTCTGTACCGGTTCTTCTGCGGCATCTTTTTTATATTTTTTGATGGTAAGAACTTCTAAGAAAATAACCAGTACTCCAAGAATGATATCGATCACGATTGCAATGATCTGCCAGTTCATCAGACCTGTCTTTAAGTTCTCAGGATCATATGCACGGCTGTTTACAACAGTGTACATAATATTTTTGGATGCCTGACGCATTGCTTTCACACCTGTTGCGCTTGTGGTATCTGTCACATGGTTTGTCTCTGTATCATATGCAACTAACATACAGTCTGTACCACCGCGGATACCCATATCAGAATCCATGTATCCGTAAACACCAAAGTAGTCAGTTAATACAAATCCACGGAATCCCCACTCATCACGAAGGACAGTTGTCTGTAACGGATATGTTCCGCCTGCCCACTGTGTACCGATATAATTGAAGGAAGACATTACTGCTTTTGCTCCACCTTCTTTTACAGCGATCTCAAAAGGTTTTAAGTAAATTTCACGGATTGCCTGCTCATTTGACCATGTACAGAGCATTCCGGTACGGTTTGTTTCCTGGTCATTCAAAGCAAAATGTTTGATATATGCGTAAACACCATATTTTTCAGCACCGATCACTGCGTTTGCAGCCATTTTTCCTGAGAGAACTCCATCTTCCGAATAATACTCGAAGTTACGTCCTGCAAATGCATTTCTGTGTGTATTCATCGCTGGTGCATACCATCCGGATACTTCCATTTCGTCTGCCATCTTACCAATGCTCTCACCGAAGGAAAGTGCAAGGTCTTTGTTCCAGGTATTTGCGATCATAACTGCAGACGGGAATCCAATGGAACCTGTTCCTGTAAAGTTGTTATTGATAGATGCAGGTCCATCACAGTCAACGGTCATAACTTTTCCTACACTTGATGCTGCAGATGTCTGATATCCGCCAAGTGCGATCATTGTATCCATATCAGAAACTGTCAGCTGGTCAAGCAGTGTATCCCATTTTTCATCATCATAGGAAAGACCACGCATATCAGCAAGTGTCATTCCATTTTTTGCACCTGTTGTCGGCATTTCATCAGAATCATTGTTGTAATTGTTTGGATCATAATTGCTGTTATTTAAGAACTCAGCTTTCTCATCCTCTGCTAATGTAAAGTTTGAAGGAGCTGCTGTTGCTTTTGCATAGTTTGCAAATCCATCTGCTCTTGAAAGGTATGTTACATCGCCTTCTGCATATGCAAACTGATTTGTTGCAGCTACATCATCGGTAGAACGTGCATTATTCTCATCATATACAACGGTATCCGCAACACTTACGGTCTGTGATGCGATCGCATTGTGTGAATCAGAGTTGATAGAAATCTCATAGTCACCAGCCTCTAATACATAGCATCCATTACCATATGTATCATAGGAAGCCATATCTTCTTCTGAGAAACTTACATTGATTGTCTGGGATTCACCCGGCTGTAACACATCTGTTTTTGCAAAATCGATCAGATTTGCAGATGCTTTTTCAATTCCACCGTTTGTATATGGCGGATTGTAATATACCTCTACCACATCTTTTCCTGCGGCAGTTCCGTTGTTTGTTACGGTAACGTCAAAGGATACTTTACCGTCTGCTACGGTAACATCTCCCATCTTCTGTTCAAAATCTGTATAAGAAAGTCCATATCCAAATGGGAACTGAACCGTCTTATCATAATCAATGAGTCCTTCCACTGCTGCTGTCTCATAGAAACGATAGCCAACATAAATGCCTTCTACATAGTTGACAAAAGATGGAATTGTTGCTTCTTCTTCGCCTGTTCCGAAGTTTTTGGATGTAGCGGCAAACTCATCCATATTGTCATACAGGAAGTTTCCAAAGTTGTTATAAGTCGGTGTTGCTGTCAGATCATATACAAATGTATCGCTGGTTTTTCCGGATGGATTTACCGTACCGGCTACGACTGCGCCAAGAGACTCAAATCCGGACTGCCCTGTTCCAGGACACCAGATTGCACCCCTGATCTGTTTATAATCATTTAAGAATCCAAGTTCCATGGTGTTTGCACCGTTATATACAACAACGACATTGTCAAAGTTGGCACAAACAAGGTCTAACATATCTTTTTCTGTCTGGCTTAACTGTAAATAATGTTCACCAGCTTCAAAATCTTTGTAATTTTCAGAGTTATCTGTGTAAGTTACTTTGCTTACATCAGTTGGAAGGTCTGCTCCCTCACCACCAACACGGGTAATCACAACCATTGCCGTATCCGAAAACTCTTTTGCATTGTTGATCAGCTCATCGCTGTAAGAATCTGCTGTCGGTTCCGGCAATGTCCAGTCCTGCGCCCACATACCAACTTCCGGTCTGTCCTCACGGTACGCTTTGTAGAAATCGGTCAGTTCTGTATTGATCTTGTATCCTGCATCCTCAAGACCACCAAGAAGTGTTGTTGTCTCATATGCATCGGATAATGCTCCTGATCCTGTACCACCGTAGCAAGGATTGGTAGATGCCCATCCAAACACGTTGATATTCTGTGTATTTGTAAGTGGAAGGATATTGTCCTCATTTTTCAATAATACAATACCTTCGTCCGCGATATCCTCACAGAGTGCTGTTGCCTCATTTGAGGTCTCCTCTGTGATCGTACCATTTCCCATTGCAAGTGAGATCATACTTGACATTGGGATAAAGCAGATCAGATTGATAATCACAACTGCTGCCATAAGGAACGCAATCCATGCTTCCTTTCTCACCAGTTTCTTTACCGGTTTCTTCAATTTCATGCATGCCACAGTTACAATAATTGCGAGCGCTAATGCAATACCCAGCGCAATCAGGTATGGCTTACAGGAATTGAGAACGTTGATCACGTCATCCATGTTAATTGCTAACATTTCTAAATCCTCCCTTGTTTTCCGAAGGAAAATGCAATTTTACAATGTAAAATTTATCTGCTGACGAGCAGAGGATTTTCCTCCCTTGTTTTCTTTATCCGTTTCGGATCTTGTAACTGTATCCTACCATACCACACGTCCTTTGGTAAAAATCTTCACAATCTGCACTTTTTTCGCATAAACTGTTTTGCATGTTGGAAGTTTTAAACAAAAGAAATGCCATTGTTTTATGCATTGTGCATAAAACATGGCATTTACTATCATCTTAAATACAATTCTAAATTATTTCCCGATCAATACTTTCTTTCCCTCAAAAGCAAATCCGTAGTGTCTGATCTTTTCTTTTTGGATTCCTGCTGCAGTCAGTCCGGCGTCATAATTTTTTTCCCTGATCTGTTTTAAAGCGGACTGCACCGTATCTTCTAATGATTCTTCTTCATCTGCCTCATGGACTTTAAATTCCATTACGATCGCATCTTTTTTCCGGTCATGAGGAACCAGCATGATATCATATCTGCCGTAACCGCTTTCCCTGTTTGACCGCACATCATAGGAATCCCGCAGTTCCACCAAAAGTCCCAGTACAAATCCATGATAAAAACGCTCTGGCTGTGCTCTTTTCGATGGATGATTTCCGGTATCAAAACTGCTGAAAGTTGTGAGTGCAATATCATTCATATAAATATTCATCTCTTTTAAGTTCCCTTTTAATAATGCCTCTATGAACTCATTATAGTTCGACATGGAATCATCAAACCATCCTTTAAACATGTTCGAAAACATACTGTAAGTTTCCAGATTCGTGATACGAAGATGATACCACGGCTCTAACAGCATACCTCGGTATTCCACCTCTTCTGCTTTCATTCAGATACGCATGCTGCATATATGTTTCTTCAATAATATTTTTTATTTTTCGTACGGCATCCTCATAATTTGTCTGTTTCACATCCGCAAAACTTAAAAAGATGACCGGATAAAATCAGACTTATCTACAAAAAAATAATTGCCTTCCCGCAATGCTGCAAAATTCTGTTTTCCAATACTGATATGCGGTAACATATCTTTCATTCCCCCAGTTCAGTTTTAAAATTATATTCTCTTTTCCAATTATATAAAACCGGACTCTTTTCTTCAAGGGATATCTGTCTTAAACAATGTTACAATTCACAGTTTAGTTCTGATGTCCTGCTGACAATGCTCCATCTACCGGAATGGCTGCACAGACTACTTTCATTCCGTTTTCTCCAAAAATTTTTGCAATTGCCTCACCAATACCTCTGCTTGCACCTGTTACAATAGCTACTTTTCCTTTTACACTTGAAAAATCCATTTTATTTCATCCTTCCTTTCTCTGCTATTTATGCTGGCACCCTGTGTTCTTCTTTTAACCATTCTACTTCGTCATAAATTGTCTCAGCAAAAGGTCTTGTCTGATAACCAAGTTCTCTCTTTGCTTTGCTGCTGTCATATGCATTATTTCGTACTAAGTTATATAGCATTAATTCCGTTATCAATGGATCCTTGTTTGTCAGTTTTCCAATAGCCTCACTTACTTTTACAATAATCCTTGTCAATGGCATTGGAAGAATTATTTTCGCCATTTTCACACCACTTGCATGACTGATATGAGCAAACATATCTTTCATCCAGACCACATCATTGCCCAATATATAGCCTTCTCCAATTCTCCCCTTATCTACCGCAGCTATTGTTCCTGCTGCTAAATCCCTTACATCTACTGAATTGAACGACCCCGGAAATCCAACCTTATTTCCCCCATTACAATACTGTTCAATAAAAGTCGATACCGGTCCACCGGCATAATCATTCGGTCCACATATACCTGTAGGATATACTACGCACGCCTTTAATCCTTCTTCTTTTACTGCATCAAATACTAACTGTGTTGCCATAGCTTTTGTTTTTCCGTAATATCCAACTATTTTATCCAGATCAAATTTTTCCGGTTCTCTCATAAGCTGCCCGTGCGGAAGCTCTGCCACCGTTCCTGTCGAACTGACATATACAAGTTTTTCCACATTTTTTTTCAGGCAGAGATCAATAACGTTTCTGGTTCCCTCAACATTAACCCGATACACCAGTTCACTGCGTCCTTCCTTTAAATATACAATACTTGCACAGTGAATACAGATAATCTGTTCCTTCTCCACATCAAAAAATTTTTCCAAAGAGGTCTTATCTGTCAAGTCACCATATACGATTTCTACTCCTTTTGGAATGTGCCTTACAGCCTTATCCCCTTTCAGTACAAGTCCCCGCACCCGGCATCCTTTTTCAATTAACTGCTTGACAATATTATTTCCAAGAAAGCCAGCCGCACCTGTCAATAAATACACTCTGCCATCCTCCATCCCGATGTTCCTCCTTCTTTTCCTGTTCTTTGCATACCTTAACAAAGGAAGATAAACACAATATAAACTTTTTCAAATTAATTTTAATAAAACAGTGACAGCCGTTCCCTTTCCCAATGTACTTTCCACCTGTATGGTTCCCCCGCTAAGCCCCACAATGCGCCTAACGATAGGCAGTCCCATACCAAATCCACTGGTTTCGTGAGACACATCCCCCTGATAATAACGTTCGAATAAATGCAGCTTTGTCTGTTCATCCATCCCCTGCCCCTCATCCCTTACCGTGATCCAAAGATCCTTTTCTGTTACTTTTCCTTCTATAAAGACACGGGTTCCTTCCGGTGAATATTTTCTGGCATTGTCCAGAAGATTTACCCAGACCTCTTTCATGAATTCCTCGCTGCCATAGAATTTCATTTCTGGCAGTTCGGCTTCCAGCAAAATGTTTTTTTCTTCAAAAGATGGCAGTAAAAGTATCGCGCAGTCACGAATCTGGGAATCGAGCCGGAATTCTTCTTTTTTCCGAAACACTTCCATATGCTCCAGTTTTGATAACAGCAGTGTATTTTGTGATAACTGCGCCAGTCTCCCCGCTTCCTTCGCCATGACATTCAGATATTCTTTTTCCTCTTCCCTTGGAATTTCATTATGTAATAAATATTCCGCCATTCCCTTTATGGAGTGGATCGGTGTCTTAAATTCATGTGAAAAATCCTTCATAAATTGTTTCTGCTGTTCATCCGCATTTTTCAGTTCTCTTACCATCTGGTTAAAATTCTCATAGATGACTTTATATTCACCAGAATTTTCCAGGGGAATCTCCACATCCAGTTTTCCATTTGCCACATCCTCCATTCCATTTAAAAGTTTTTCCATCCTGTGGTACAGCATAACTGAAATTACCGCAATCACTGCTCCACATAAAGATCCCATAATCTGATAAATTGCCACACTCCAGACGAACACATTGTCACTTGCATGACCGTAATAATAATACCGGATTGCCATTGTAAGCAGATATGATACCACGGAAAAAAAAGTGACAATAAAAGCTAATACGACCGCCCAGCGGATGGTTCCGATTTTTTTCTTTCTTTTTGCTCCATTATTCATTCAGTTCCCCTCTATAACCCAGTCCGCGAATCGTAACGATTTCAAATTCATTCCAGTCTGCAAATTTCTTTCTCAATCGGTTGATATGTGTTCTTACTGTTGTCTCATCTGAATTTGAATCATATCCCCAGATATCATCCAGAATCTGGGATACCGTAAAAATTTTATTTGGATATGAAAGCAGTTTAAACAGTAATTCAAATTCCTTTTTCGGCAATGTTATCTTCTCTTCCCCTCTTACTACCATGTTGAAATCCTCACTGATTACCACATCTCCAATAATAATCTGTTTTTCATTGCTTATCTTTGCCCTCCGGAGCAATGCCCTGATCCGCCACTGTAATTCCTCATAGTTCACGGGTTTCGTCATATAATCATCAATTCCAATAGCAAATCCCATTTTTTTGTCCTGCCATTCTTTTTTTGCTGTTAAAAGAAGAACCGGTGTGTTCTTATCCATCATCCGGAACTGCTCCACAAATTCATAGCCATTCATTTTTGGCATCATAACATCTGCAATGATCAGATCTACTGACTGATGCTTTAACAGTTCCATTGCCTCCATTCCATCCGATGCTTCTACTACCTGATATTCGTTTCTCAAATGCAGTTTTGTCACCAGTCTTGCGCTGCTGTCATCTTCAATAATTAATACCTTCACCATATATTTCTCCTGTAAAGCAAAACTTGGCATCAGAAATATCTGATACCAAGTCTCCCATTCCGTTATTTTGTCATTTACAATGAATATCTTCCTGAATCTAACACTTCTCTTCTTCCATCGGGTAAAATCACCTCTGCATGCGTATTTGACGGGATTTCAAACTCATATGTGACTTTGTCCCCATCATATTTCCAGCCGCTTTCAATTCTGCCATATGGCGACTGATAGGAAGCCTTCGCATAGCCAAGGACTTTATCGGGATGCGGACAGATTCTGATTTTTCCATCTGAAACCTGTATTCCGCATACGGCATCCAGGATCCATCCACATATTGCGCCATAAGAATAATGGTTTAACGATGCCTTTACCTCGCCCTTTTCATTAATACCATCCCATGTTTCCCAGATCGTTGTAGCTCCTTTTTTCACCTCATAAAGCCAGCCCGGTCTTGTATCCTGCAGCAACAGCTTATATGCAGTATCCTCATATCCGTAATCACACAGTACCCTTGTCAGATTCGGGGTAGATAAAAATCCGGTATTTAAATGATATCCACATTTTTTTACCAGTTCATTCAGATCGGCTGCTGCCTGCCTTGCTTCATCCCCATCTAAAAGTCCAAACGCAAGTGCCCTCACATAATCAGCCTGTCTGTCTGAAGAGATCTTTCCATCCTCTGTTGCTATAAAACGCCATGCCTTCTTTGCCATCTCTGCGGTTTTACTGTAATAAGCAGCGTCATCTTCTTTTCCGAGAATCGCTGCGATCTCTGCTAACATCCGCCCTGAGTATGCAAAAAATGCTGTGGCAACTTTGCCCTGTGGTGTGCGCATAGCTGAAGTACTTTCCACATCAGGCTCACACCACTCACCATAATCAACTCCTGTTTCTATCGTATATCTGCGGTATGGATTTCTCTTAAATCTTTTTACAGGGTTCACTGGACGCTTTTTTGCACGCTCTTCGAGAAATACATACCATTTCTTCATCATCTCATAATTTTCGGATAAAATCCTTGCATCACCATACCGCCTGTACATCTCATATGGAACAATGATACATGCGTCCCCCCAGCCTACGGAACCGGCAAGAAGCCCCGAGAAGAATGACGGATTGTTATTCTTCGGTGAAATATTTGCAATTTTTCCATCATCAAACTGGGATACTCTGCACTCTGCGAGCCATTTTCTCATTACCGGGTAAGCATCCATAAGGTACAGTCCTGTATGGGCAAATACTCCCATATCCCCGGTCCAGGCTGCCCGCTCTCTCGTAGGACAGTCGGTAGGGACATCACAAAAGTTCGATTTCTGGCTCCAGATACTGTTTTGTACCAATCTGTTAATATCGTCATTTCCACATGTAAAAGTTGTCAGTGTATCCATCTTTGAATACACTGCGATCGCAGTAAATGATGCATCTGAGAGGTCAATCACGGTATCAGCCTTTGCATATCGGAATCCCCATATAGAAAACTTTGTCTTATAGTGATTTTCTCCCTCTGCACATGTATACACAACCTGCTGCTTCGTGCCGCCTTCTTTATGACGTTTTCTGTCCTGAAAATTTTCCTGCGTGAAATTGCCATTCTCATCTAAAGTCTCTCCATGTGTCAGGACAATTTTATCTCCCTCGTGGGCATTTAGTGTAAACTCCACATATCCTGCAAGATTCTGTCCAAAATCTATGACAGTCTCCCCATTTGGTGTCGCTATAATCTTTCCCTTAAAATGCTCCATTTCACATACCGGAACACAATCAGAGCATATCAGCTGATCAAAAGAAAATTTCTCCACCTTTACCGCATGATACCCTGACACCACAGCCAGCCTTGCATCAACAATCTCTCCCTGCTGCATGTCATTTTCACGTATAGAGCCATTTTGTGAAGCCTCCCAGGTTTCATCCGAAACGCATACTGACGCCCCATCTATCTCAAGCTGAAATAGCAGTGCAATATCTGTGCCGTAAATATTCCTGTCTCCGTCTACTCCGGAGACACTTCTGTACCAGCCATCACCAAGGATCACTTCTACTTCATTTCTGCCCTCACATAAAAGTCCTGACACATCATAGGTCTGGTATGCAAGCCTCTTATCATAATTATAGCTGCCCGGTGCAAGCACAAAATCGCCTGCTCTTTTTCCGTTGATCCAGACTTCATATAAACCATGGGCAGTTACATACAATCTTGCACTTTTATTCAGGCTTTCCGCATCACATTGAAAATATGTTCTCAGATAACTCGCTGGTTTGTGAGCCTCCGGGTCACATTCAGGCTCTGGATTGATCCATTCTGCCCTCCAGTCAGCTTTATCTGACAACCCCATTTCAAAAAAGGCTTCCGCACTCCACTCACCGGCTTCATTCTTTTCGTCCCATAAACGTATTTTCCAGAATATGCGCTGTCTGCTTTTCAGTTCCAACGGACAGGATGCATGCATACTGTCAGACTCTACCCGGCTGCTGTCCCAAACCACACCATTTTCATCCATAGCCACGATCTGATATGCGGTCTGTCTCCTGCCATCTTCACAGTTCCATGACAGATACGGCTCCTTACTATCAATTCCTATGGGATTTATCATATGTTCTGTTCTTAAATTAATTGCCCGCATAATTTTTCCTCTGGTATATTTAAACTGTTCCAACGTGTTCACTCATAAATTTTGCAGATGCCTCAAATGATTTTACCGGCGACTTATCTATCCAGTTTTTGTGGCTTTCCAGCACGACCGCTTCCACACCTGCCGATAATGCCTGCCCGCATAACGCTTCAAGATTCATGTTGCCATATCCCAGTTCGCAGCTGTCTGACTTAAGAATCGGTGTCATCATTGGCTTTGTAAGCTTTGTGCCCCTGTCATTAATATGGTACAGCTTCATTCTGCTGCCCAGCATTTTCATAACATCCAGTGCATACACACCAGCCTCTGTAGGCCAGTAAGAATCAAACTCAAAACCTACATACTCCGGGTCTGTATTTGCGATGATATATTCATACGCATTCTGTCTGCCATCCACCTTCTGGAATTCATAATTATGATTGTGATATAAGAGACTGATACCCTCTGCTTTCAGTTTTTTCCCGGCCTCATTGAGCCTTTTACACAAGTCTGTAACCTGTGTCTTATCACGGTAATCAAAGCGGTACATTCCCGTGATAACAATATTGGCGGTATTGTATTTTTCTGCTTCCCTCACTGTTTCGGCTATTTCTCTTTCTATACCGCCTAAATCCTTATGCAGACTGACAACGGAAAGCCCTGCCTCCTTCACCAGCCTTGCCCAGTCGAGATTGCCGCCTTTTCCTGTAGGCATGCCCGCAGCCATCGTGAGCATCCGCACCATAAATGGGGTAGGATTAACCATAAAGCTGTTTAGTTCGATTCCATTATATCCGGCATTTACCATCGCCTGCAGTGTCTCTTTTGCCTTTGCTTCACTGCCTGTCACTGTTCCAAGCATAATCTGTTGTACTGCTTTGATCGCCATGAATTTTCTCCCTGTTTTTCTTATCTTACAAATTTTCTACAAACTGAAGTTTTCCTTCCGTAATTCCATTTTCATTAAATGTATCCACTCTTACATAGTAAGATTCTCCGTCAACAAGAGCTCCTATTCTCTTTTTCGTGTCATATGCGAGATAGCTGTGATACAGCTTATCCGGTTTAAGTCCCCAGAGAATATTGTATCCTGTCGTCCCATCCGCTTCATCCTTCTCCTGTGAATCAATCACAATCTCCATGTCTATTCCGGAAATTCTTGCTGCTTCATATGATGCCTGTTCCGGCAAACTGCCTGCACCTTTACCGAACACTCTGAGTCCACTGATACAAGGCTTTTGACCGTAAGGCACTTTCATATCAGACAATCTTATGTAACGAACCTCCATACCATTCTCATATACTAAGAAATCATGGCTTAAATCCGTATCTGCTTTTGTCTTATCTTCTAATACAAAGAATTTTTCACCATCCACAGATCCCTCTAAAAGATACCGCGTAACAAGATCTGCTTCCTCAATATATCTCGCCTGAGTCGTCCCTCTTATCTGGCCGGGAACTGGAATATGGATTTCATCATCCGCAAAATTAATCTGGATCGCATGCACATCCATAGCTTTTCCCAAATCCATCATCAGCCATTCTTTCCGGTCGGATGACGAAGCCTGCCACCAGTTTTGCGCATTTTCATTCGCTGCAAGCTGTGGTGCATGCCCATCCGTACATGATGATGCTGACATTTCTTTCTTATATGATAACAGCATCCAGTGTGGATTTTCCCATATATCCTGTTCTTTCCCGTCAGACACGCCAATCGGCCAGTCCCCATACCTCTGATTACAGCACAACTCACCTTCCTCATCATATGCAGCCTTCCAGATGCCGACTCTTCTCTCAAAATCATGGTTTACGCTGATCCGCATTGTAGCCGCATGCCACAGATTCCCCTTATAATCCTCCATCGTAGAACCATGACCGGCACCTGGCATAAATCCACCCGGATGATAGGAATATGGATTGTTTTTTGCCGGTGTGAATGGTCCTAACGGCTTGTCTGAGACATATACTCCATCTCCATAGGTATTATACTGTGTACCGGCAAATGCATACTGCAGATAATATCTGCCTTCATGCTTATCCATCCAGGCACCCTCAATATAAGGTTTATCTGTGAACATTCCCCTGATCATCGGGATATACATTTGCGGGATCTGCTCCACAGGTGTCCCCTGGGATTTCATGAAATTGTCAAAACAGGCGTCCACCTCTTCCTTTGAGCGTGGCAGCTTACCGTTATCATCACCAATCCGCTCATATCCATATTTATAAGGATCGGCATATATCAGTTCTTTTTTCTCTCCCTTTGGATTCATGGTCTGTGGGTCTAACTCCACTCCCCACATAGGGGTCTCATTTGAACAGCCCCAGTAAAAATAAACCTTTCCATCATCATCCACAAACAGATTCGGATCCCAGAAATCAAAGGTTCCCTCTATCTTCTCATATGGTCCGTTTAAGATATCTTTTGTGCGGTACCTGTCGCATTTTTCCCCTTTTTTTGAGGCACAGAAATATACATATTCCCCCATCACACGCACATCCGGCGCATAATCATACAACGGAAGTTCTGATGGCAGTTTATGATTTTCCCATTTTACCAGATCATCCGAAACCCATACACCAAGAGTCATGGATGCAAATATGTAATATCTGCCTTTAAACGTTATCATGGATGGGTCTGCTGCTTCGCGGCAGACAGCAATTCCGTTTTTCCTCTGATCCGCATTGAACTGATATCTGTAATTTATATTTACCGGATTACAATAATACTTCATTTATTTTCACTCCATATATTTTCCAAGTTATAGTTGTCCCAGAAAATAGAGACTCTTTTTCGGCATACGCTTCATGGTGGATCTGTCTACTGCTATCAGTCCGAATTTCATTGAAAAGCCCTTTTGCCACTCAAAATTGTCCAGCAGCGACCAGTGGCAATAGCCTATCACCGGTATATGATCCGCAATACATGCTTCCACTCCCTTTGCTGCCTCATCAATAAATGCAACCCTTCTGGTATCGTCCTCTGTTGCTATGCCATTCTCTGTGACCATGATCGGCATATTTTTCTTCCCAGCTTTTGTATACTCCTCATGCACTCTTCTGATCACATGTTCCAATGCCTGTGGATAAAATTCATACTCCATCTGTGTAATCTCTGCCCCCTCAGGCACAGGACATATTCCATCTGGTCCAATAAGGCTTCTGGTATAATTCTGAAGTCCAAAAAAATCATCATCCTTTATATAGGGAAGATAATGTGTAAATTCCTCCTCCCACTCATGCTTTGCAGCTGCATCTCCACCATCAACAGCCTGAATATCATGAAGTGACAATGACAATCCTATCAAAAGTTCTGGATGAACCTTTTTCATCGCATCTCTTGCAGCCTGATGCGCACGCATTACAAGGATATCTCCTTCTGGTGTTCTTGCACTGACAAAGATCTGCGGTTTTTTTGTTCCAAAAACTTTTTTGTTTTCAAATCCCTGCCAGAACATATTTTTCAGCATTTTATTAAAATTCATGCCAACCTGAGCGGTGCCTTCCATGTTCTTATCTTTTTTACTCTTTTTTCCTTCCCTGCGCTTCGCCATCATCTGACGCTTATAACGCTCTGCGATCGCAGCTACCTGAAGTCCCATATTTGCTTCATTGATTGTGATGACATAATGCATGAGGTCTCCAAGTTTTTCTGCCAGATATGCACAGTATCTTACAAAATACTTTACGGTTGACTCACTTTCCCATCCGCCTTTTTGTATCAGCCATACTGGTGATGTAAAATGCATCATGGTAACAACCGGTTCTATTCCATGATTCCTGCAGCATTTGAGCACCTTTCTGTAGTGCTCTGTTTCTGCTTCATCAAATTTTCCCTCTTCCGGCTCTATACGTGCCCACTCTATGGAAAACCGATAAGTATTCAGCCCAGCCTCTGCCATCAGACGGATATCCTCCTCATAACGGTTATAATGGTCAACTGCGTTTAAAGATGGCTCATTAAAGTTCGTATGCTTTAAGTGCTCCATTGCCCAGTAATCACTGTTTGTATTGCTGCCCTCTACCTGGTGCGCCGCAGTTGACGCACCAATCATAAATTTGTCTGGAAATCTGCTCATTTCATCTGACCTCACTTCACTGCTCTCTCTCAATTAACTACCATAATTTTCCATTTAAAGAACCTTATTTCTTTGGAATCTTTCCAAGTGCTGCTGCAAGCATCTTCGCCTGCTCTCCATCTGCATCGATTCCTCCCTGTGCCAGAAGTTTCTTTAACGGCTGTCTTGCAATCAGAGCCATCATTGTCTCTGGTATCTTTACATTCTTACCCATACCTCCAGCCACTGAACCCTGCATCTGCTTCATCATCTGCGCAAGAAGTGCCGCTCCCGCCGGTACAGCCTGAATCTCTGCCATCGTGCTGTTTAACGAGAGATATCCGCCTTCTTCCTTTTCAGACTCTTCCTGTGGTTCTTCAAACCAGTTACAAACCTTTGTGGCATCCATAAAATACGCCGGATTTGGTTCACTGACCTTTTGGATCGTCATTTCATCGCTTAATGCCTCATGATCTGTACAGACAGCTTTTATCGTATGCTCTCCACAGATTGGAACCTCAAATTTAAATATATGCTCACCTTCCTGCTCCCCAAAGAGTTTTCCATCCACATAGAGGGCTATCCTTTTCTGGTTAGAGTAAACCTTAATCTCTGTGACCGTTTCTATACGGTCTGCATATCTTCTTCCGCAAAGATGAACGAACGGTTCATCGCTCCACCATGCCTTGTAAATATAGTAAGCATCCTTTTTCTCTTTTCTGTCAAAGGTGATAAGTCCCTTGTGATTTTTACCAGGGTCGCCCGCCTCATCTCGTCCTGCAGCAGCAAATTCAAACATATTCCATACATAGGTACCCCACAGGTATGGTCTTTGGGAAATCATCTCAAGCATATGCTCATGGTACACTGCCATATAGCTTTCTGTATAATCACCTTTTTGCGGCTTTGGTGACTGCAATTTAATTACCGAATCAGCACCATACTCTGTCAGTCCGATCACTGTATCCGGATGTTCTTTGTGGAACTGGTCAAAAAATGCATCATTGTCTTCCATCTCCCCCACATACCATCCATAGTAGAGATTATAGCCTCTGATATCCGGGAGACTTACAAGCGGACTGTCTGTCTCAAGCATAAACAGATTTGCCATTGCAGATACGCGGCTCTGATCCATTCTGTGAATCATATCGTTTAATATTCTATGATTTTCTAACAGATCCTCCGTTACCCCCTGTAAAGATATTTCATTTGAGATAGCCCAGCAAATAATAGACGCATGATTATAGTTCTGGACAATCAGTTCTTTCATCTGTGAGATCGTGTTTTCTCTTCCACCATCCATATGTACTGTGATATACGGTATCTCAGCCCATGCCACAATTCCTTTTTCATCGCACAGATCATAAAAATACTGGTCATGCTGATAATGTGCAAGCCGGATTGAATTAGCTCCCACTGACAATATCAGCTCCATATCTTCCTCATGCATCTCTTTTGTAAGTGCATTTCCAACGCCCATCCTGTCCTGATGGCGTGATACTCCCCTGAGCGGATAGCTCTCTCCATTCAGGAAAAATCCTTTTTCAGGGTCAAAGTAATAGTTCCGGCATCCAAATTTTGTGGTAACTTCATCAATTATATCACCGTTTTTCTTAAGTTCTGCTGCCGCTGTATATAAAAATGGATCTTTTAATCCATTCCACAGATGAGGATTATCAATGATAAGCGTTCCTGTATAATGTCTGATTCCACAAAGTGCGTCCTCATCATAAATTGTCTGTGTGTCATCTTCCGGGATATAAAGTGTTACACTCTGCGAACCAGAATCTCCATTTACCAAAACACTGATCTCATCTGCATCACCACATACATATGCATCAAATCTGACCTCTGCGCTGCCATCCTCTTTCACTTCTGGTGTCACATAAAAACCTTTTCCACCATAATAATCAAGGTCAAAATGGTTCTTTGGCACAGTGATAAGCCTCACATCCCTGTATAAGCCGCCATAAAATGTAAAATCTGCTTTCTGTGGATATACGTGGTCATTTGGGGAATTATCCACCTTGATTTCAAGCTCATTTTCATCCATAAGTCCATCTGTCAGATTTACATGATATGTAGAATAGCCTCCGTCATGTGACGCAAGCTCCTTCCCATTCAGGCTTACCTTTGATGATGAATTTGCTCCGGTTATTTCAAGATATAACTGCTCTCCATCCTTAAGTTCCGGTTTTGCAAATTTCTTTGTGTAAATGCACTCTCCTCTGTAATAATCGGATGCGCTCTGTCCATCTGCTGCATTCCAGGTATGCGGAAGAGTCACTTTTTCGGTGACTCCCTCCTTTTCAAATATATAATTATCATTAAATAAATTTATTTTTCTCATACTTACACATACTCCTTTATTACTTTTTCTTTCATCTCATTCTTCTTTGCCTCTATCCTCTTTTGTACCTGAACCATTTCCTCTTTTGTAAGTTTACAGTTTTTCATAGCTATAAGTGTCACAATCCATCCAAGAATTGGCATCCCAAAGTATATTATCATTGTCACCACAAAAATAGGGGTTGTAAGCGGCTCGTTCGGCTGTGGCATAGTATTTGTATATCCGATAATCGCCACGGCACCGGTTGCAATGAGTGCTGCTAAGGAAGAGATCAGTTTATCAATGAAACTGTAAGTACCTGTAACAACGGCTGGTACATATCTTCCACTTCTGTCAAGCTCATAGTCAATGATATCTGCCATAAATGATACATCCGCTGTGGTAACACACATTTTCGCTCCGTTCAGCACAAGAGTGAGTATGACATAAGCTATCATTGTAAATCCAAATGTTGAGATTGTGCCCGGATCAATTACGATAAAGAATACAAGTGATATTACTGCAACTGCCATACATATCTTTGTCCATGTCACAATCGCATTTTTGCTGCCATATTTTCCTGCATATCTGGCTCCAAAGCCGGCAAATACGATCGAAGGAAGCATGCTTATCACAGAAAGCATTGTGGCAAGACTCATATTTCCAATAATAATACCAAAAAGCATTGTTGTAATCACTGCCTGTGATGCTGTCTGCTGTGCAATTTTATCAGATGCCTGAGCGACAATGTATGCCTGTAATGGTTTATTTCCCTTTAATACATCAAGCATATCCTTTACTTTAAGTGGCTCCTGTTTCTTAATTCCCAGATAATATTCCGGCTTGTCATATTCTGAAATTCCTATGCATACAAGCACAATGCCTGCTGCTGCCACAATCATGCTTACTCTCACTGCAGCTGACAAGAACTCCTGATTATATGTCCCTCCAAATTTCGGAAGTAATACCATGTTAAGTATAACCGTCATTATCATAGGAACAAGATAGTTAAATGCTGTCTGCCATACTCCGATTGTAGGACGCTGTTTCGGATCATTTGTCATAATTGCCGGTAATGTCTGCGCTGTCATATTTGTAATTGTATAACCAATAACGTAAATTACATATAACAACGTAAACACAACGATTCCATGGCCCTTTGATGAGAACACATCAAACATGGCAAGAAGTGCAATTGCTTCAATAACAAATCCTCCCAAAAGCAGTACCCTTAATCTTCCAAATTTCGTGTCCACCTTGTCATATATAATTGCTAAAACAGGGTCTGTCACACCATCAAAAATACGTGTACATGTCAGAATAATTCCTATGACAGCTGTTGAAATTCCATATCCAACACTTGCACTATAGCTTGCCATACCAATTAAAGAATAAACCGTCATTCCAACCATTGCATTACATGAGTACAAAATAATCTGCCATAATTTTGCACGACGGTATTGCACACCGTCAATTTCACTTTGCGTTAATTTCTTTTCCTTCCTCATAAAAAAACCTCCCTGGTATCTTTTTGTTAAATATGTTTTGATCTGTATTTACATTAACATATGATCCATGATATAGTTAGAGTAAATTTGATATAAATAGTATTATTTTGATATTTGTATAAAAATCACAGTCTGCCGCCCGCAGCGGTATCTGATAACATATACATGACGGGGGATATCTAATGAATGAGAAAATTTTCATGGGATTTGTAGCAAATATACTGGGCATCAGAATCTGCAGTATTGCAAATGATAATGCCTCTCTTGATTCATTTGAACAGCAAAATTGCTTTGAAAAAACGCTTCAGCCGATGTACACCGCAGAATATCTGCATTATCTGCTGGAAAATGCAAAAAAAGAAGTATTTTATGAGATTACAGACTATCTGAATACAAATCTGATTCTATTTTGTTTTGATAATACCTGTTACCTGCTGGGTCCCTATGTAAAAAATACTTTTTCATCACTGGAAATGCAGGAATTATTAGCATCCCACAAACTACCTGCAAGCATTCTGCTGCCACTGAAGCTATACTATGATCAGTTTCCACAGCTCAGCTATTCCATGATCCACGGTACCGTACTTGCTGCCATGCGTACCTTTATCCCAAATACACCTGAATTTTCTTACAGAAAGCTGACCGGATTCCATGAGGAGCTCAAGACAGATAAGCTGATTTTAGAATCCAATAATACCTATTATCAAATCATAGACAGATATGAAACGGAGAATTATTTTCTCAGAAAAATATCAGATGGGGATATAGACGGTGTCCGTATGGCTTTTGAGAGTATAGCAAGCAATTACTATGCCAACACCTCCCAATCACAGCGTTCTCTATATTCTACCGACTGGAATGGTTTTGCCATCCTTAGAACTCTTGCCAGAAAAGCCGCTGAGGCCGGTGGCTGCCCTGTGGTAAAAATAGATGAAATAGCACAAGAAAGTATCCAGAAATTTGCCTCCGCAAGAACCGGATCTGAACTGGATAAGATTCAAAAAGATATGCTGATCAGACTGACCCAGGCTGTTCATGATACAAAGCATATGTCACAATACTCTCCCGTTATCCGAAATGTACTAAACTACATCTCCATCAACTATTCACAGGACATTTCCCTGCACGAATTATCGGATACAAATCATGTAAGCGAAGAACACCTGTCCCGTCTGTTTAAAAAAGAAATGGGTATCACCCTGACCGCATATATAGCAGATTTACGCACAAAAAAAGCTGCCGAACTCTTAAAGACCTCCATGCTTTCTGTTGCGGAAATTGCAATGTATGTAGGATATCCTGACAGCAATTACTTCGTGAAAGTATTTAAAAAGCGATATGGGATGACACCATCCGCATATCGCTCGTACTAGCTTTTATTTTTCATATAAAAATTCTTCTGGCAGTGTAACATGAAAGTCTTTCGCAAGATGACGGAAATTATCCGGTGTGATGGTCTGCAGCTTATCCGGTCTCATGGAAAGCATTTTTACCAGAATCTCCGCGGATTTTTCTGCGGTGTGCATCAGACCAAACGTCAGGTCAAAATCTTCCCCGGCCGCAAACATACCATGATGTGCCCAGACCGCAAGATCATATTTTTTCATCAGTTCACTGGTTGCAACTGCGATCTCCCTGCCGCCCGGTACCATCCACGGAACTACGCCAATGCCTGCCGGGAATACGACCGGACATTCGGTTGCCATCTCCCAGAGTTCTCTCGTAAACACTTTATCTTCCAGCGGCAGAACAAACGTCAGCGCAATGATGTTCGTGGTGTGCGCATGGTATACGACACGGTACTTCGGGTTCTGTATCTTCTTCACTTCCAGATTCATCAGATGGCTTGGCAGTTCTGATGTCGGTCTGCCTCCGTTTACCAGTCCCCATACGATGCGGTAATTTTCGCCTTTTCCATCCAGTTCGATCATACAGATGGAATCTTCCGGTTTAATGATGACGTTGCGGAAATATTTGCCGCTTCCGGTCACAAGAAAATATTCTCCCGCCAGATTTGGAACGGATGTCCCGATCGGCTGCCACTTCTTTGCCTCAAAGTTTTCTTTTACGGATTCTACTTCCTCCGGTTTGACACGATAGGACAGATTTCCGCCATTTCTCTCATGCCATCCCTGCTCCCATCCGTCGTTCGCCATACGGATAAATCCTTTTACAAATTCTGCATCTATAAATTTCATGTTCGTTTCCCTCTTCTCTGTAATTTTCAGGTATTCACAAATCCCCGTCTAATTTGCTATATGCTATTTTTTCAGCTATGCTCTCTTTACTAACACTTCGCGCTCATATTTTTCAATCTCATCATAGAAATGAAGATCATCACACACGCCTTCCCTACGGCAGTATTCTTCCCAGACTTCTCCGATCGGGAGCATTTTCACAGCCTCATTCATCACCATGAGTTTCCCCATCTGATTGGTATCCTGAAGTTCCTTTAACATCTCATTCGGTGTGCACAGAGCCATCAGAAGTGCTTTCTGCCAGCTGCGGAAACCGGTTGCAAGTGCTGACACACGGTTAATGCTTGCATCAAAGTAATCTAATGCCATGTAAACACGGTCTAATGCGTGATCTCTTACGATCTCTTTTGCCATCTCTTTTGTCTCATCATCCAAAATCAGCACATGGTCGGAATCCCAGCGCACACCCCTTGTAATGTGAAGTGCAAATTCTGGGTAAAAACAGAGCATTGCCGGGATCTTATCGGACACATACTCTAACGGATGATAATGTCCGTTGTCCATAAGCGGCATACATCCATCGTGCAGTGCCGCAAAGCTCAGCGTAAACTCCGCAGAACCTACCGTATAAGACTCCACACCTATTCCAAACACTTTTGATTCCACACACGGTTTTACAAGATTTTTATCATACGGCTCTGAGAGGATCTGCTCGATCGAATCCTTATAGCGGAGACGCGGTCCCATACGGTCTGCCGGAACATCCTTAAATCCATCACCGGTCCAGATGTTCATCACACACGGCATTCCGGTCTCTTTCGCAAAATATTCCGAAATACGGATACATGCTTTTCCGTGGTTGATCCAGAACTTTCTCGTCTCCTCGTCCGGGCTTGATAAGGTCAATCCGTCCTTTACTTTTTCATGGGAGAAAAATGTAGGATTGAAGTCAATTCCCATGTTGTGTTTCTTTGCAAATTCTACCCATTTTGCAAAATGCTTTGGCTCTAAGGCATCGCGGTCTGCAAATTCTCCCGATCCAAAAATCGCATAAGATGCATGGATATTCAGCTTTGCCGTTCCAGGCATCAGTTTCATTGCCTCTTCCATATCTACCATGAGCTGTTCCGGTGTCTTCGCACGTCCCATATAATTTCCGGTTGTCTGGATTCCTCCGGTCAGTCCTCCGTCATTATCAAACCCGATCACATCATCAAGCTGCCAGCAGTGCAGTGATACCGGAACCTTTTTCAGTGTCTCAATCGCAAGTTCTGTATCGACCCCCAGTGCTGCGTATTTTTCTTTTGCTGCTTCGTAACCTGTCATATAAATCTCCTTTCCTGTCCGTTTTCCAATAAAACTGACGTTTTCATCTGCGTATAAAAAATTTCTCTATGCTGCTATTTATCACTTCTAAACATATTCATTTCAAACGACTCCGCGATACATGCCCTCGCCGCCTTTAAGTCCCGTAACTCTCCCGCTGCGATCATTTGCGCTGCAAGGTTTCCGACTGCCGTTGCCTCGGTCGGACCTGCACAGACATCTTTTCCTGTATACTTTGCCGTGAGTTCATTTAAGTACTGTGCGTTTGCCCCTCCACCGACGATCTGTATCTTCGGATAGGTAATACCTGTCAGTGCCTCGATCTCCTCCACCGTTTTTGCATAACACTCTGCAAGGCTGTGATAGATCACTGCCGCCAGTTCTCCGATCGTCTGTGGAATCTGCTGCCCGGATTCCTCGCAGGCTTTTTTTACTTCCTCTGTCATATTCTCCGGCGCGAGGAATCTTGCATCATTGACATCCACATAAGATGTGATTGCCTCTTTTGACGCAAGTGCACAGATCTCCCCAAATCCCAGATCCGGTGCACTCTCTTTTTTCACGGACTGGATCATCCACAGCCCCATAATATTTTTCAGGTAGCGGAATCTGTAATCGTAACCGCCCTCATTTGTCATGTTATGGAGCATACTGCTTTTACTGCAGTCCGCTTCTTTCAACTCCGTTCCCATCAATGACCATGTGCCGGAACTGATATAGATTGCATGCTCTTCCTGCGTCGGAACTGCTGCCACTGCGGATGCAGTATCATGCGTTGGAGGAAGAACCACTTTACAGTCAAATCCTACTTCTTTTTTTATCTCATCGGATAACCCGCCGACCTCATATCCCGGTTTTTGGATTTTCTGGAAAATTTCTTTCGGATAACCGAGTTTCCCGATCAGTTCCATGTCCCAGTCTTTTTTGACCGGTTCCGCGAGCTGTGTGGTCGTCGCATTGGTATACTCCTGCACTTTTTGACCTGTCAGCAGAAAATGAAAATAATCCGGTATCATCAGCATGCTTTTCGCCTGCTCAAGCTCCCCCGGCTGCTGCTCTTTGACTGCCATCAGCTGATAGATCGTATTGAATATCTGTTTCTGTATTCCTGTTCTCAGATATAATGCTTCCTCTGAAATGATGTCATATACCTTTCGGTCCATTCCTTCCGTCCGTCTGTCCCGGTATGCCACTGCATCCCCGATGCGCCTGTCATTTTCATCCAGCAGGACAAAATCGACTGCCCAGGTGTCAATGCCCACGCTGTATGGAATTTTTCCTGCCAGCGCACATTTTTTCATTCCGGTCAGGATTTCCTCAAATAACTTGTCCACATCCCACACTTTGTGACCATTTTTTTCCACCATCTCATTTGGGAAACGGTAGATCTCTTCTAAGATCATTTTCCCATTCTCCATATGGGAGAGCATATGCCGTCCGCTCGATGCCCCGATATCCACAGCCAGATAATAGTTTTCTCCCATCCCTGCTCCTTTCGTTCTCTTTTTTCTGAGATTAGGATAACAAAAATAAGGACAGTTTTTTAGGCTCTTATTCGACCAAAAAACTGTCCTTATTTTCCATTTTACAAAGTATACTAATGAACGATCCGATACTTTTGTGATATCATTTCATAATTCATCCACATTCACGAACGTGTCGTGCGATGAACAATCCGGTATTTCCGCGGTGTCATCCCATACCGTTCCTTAAACTGCCGGAAAAAATAGCTCTGATTCTCATAGCCGACATCTAACGCGATCTCCTCGACGGAAAGGTCTGTCTCGGCAAGGAGATGTGCGGCTGTCTCAAAGCGCTTATGCTGTAACAATTCCTGAAAAGTATATCCGGTCTTTTGTTTAATCAGTTTGCTCAATACAGTCATGGACTGATGCGTATCCGCAGCGATCTTTGTCAGATTCGCATTTTTGCAGTCACTGTTAATGTACCGGAGCACCGCCTGTACCACTGTTTCTTTATAATCCATCGAAGAATTATGACTTAAATTTTCAAGATGATTTAACAGATACAAAAATACAAGTCCCATGGAATACTGATTGATCGCATCCTCATTTGCATGTTCGTGCAGCATGGAGACGATCATATTTTCCATAAGATTTTCCACCTGCGGATCTTCCTGCAGCTGGAACAGCAGGTAATGTGAAACGGGATCTTTCTGCCGGAACGCACCGACAATAAATTCCGCCAGTACATTTTTCTCATGCAGCATGGAGAGCGGGATTTCAAAAAACTCCGGCAGCGCAATAAAATTGATCCCGATATCCTCATATTCCGCCCGCCGGATCGCATGACGCACCTGCTGGTTTAACATCAGCACATCTCCCTTGTGAAGGGTCAGCTCTTTTCCCTCAATGATATGTGTGATGTTTCCCTGCACCACATACATCATCTCCACATAATTGTGCCTGTGCTCCGGGAATTCCACAAAACGGCTGTGCGGGCGCACCGTGACGAGCCGTCCTCTCTCTAACAGCAGTTCCCGGTCGATCTCACTGATCGAATCTTTCGCATATAACTGTTTTTCGATGTTTCCCTGTCCTGACTGATACTTCTTTTCTTCTTCTGATATGAGTTTCAGTTCCTGTAAAAGCTGTTTGCGCATGCGCTTGATTTCCTGTCTTCTAAAATCTTTTTATAGTGACTCCAGCAGTCCGTTGATCCCGTCTTTTTCAAAAATATCCTTATAATATGCAACTTCCCCCTGGATCAGCTGGTCGATCACCTGCATGCCGAGAAGCTCCACAGGCGCCTTGTCGTCCGTCATGATATAATCTCCCGCCTCATACACACTGCTGGTGTCTGCCACATGAAGCATCATATCGCGCAGATCGGAATGTCCGGTCTCATTTGCGTTATTCTCTAATGTCTTTACCATGTCTGCATTGGAGGAAGCATACAGCTCCCGGTTTGTGGAACCGTCCACATCCACGGTCACGATATGGTCAAATACGGATGCAATGGTATCCGACAAATACTGGTTGATATTGCCCTCATTGTTTCCGCGCATATTCATGTTTACGACCATCACGCCGTTCTCGTTTAAATGCTCTTTGACCATCGTAAAAAATTCGACCGATGACATCTGAAACGGGATGGTGATATCCTGGTAGGCATCCACCATGATAACGTCATATTTCTCGTCGATCGCCTGTAAATATGCCCTGCCATCATAGGTCGTCACTTTGACATCGTCCGGCAGGGAAAAATATTGTCTGGAAAGCGCCGTGATCTTATCGTCGATCTCCACGCCCTCGATTGACATATCACCGAAATATTTTTTACACTGGGTCGCGTAAGTTCCGGTTCCCATTCCAAGGATCAGAACATTCATATCCTCTGCCTTTTTATCCGGGATCATGAGCGGCGCCGCCATCGCATAATCGTAATACATTCCGGTCAGACCGCCGTCTTTCATGTAGAGTGACTGCACACCGAACAGGACATTCGTGGATAAGATCACGCGCCTGTCATCCTCGGAGACCTGTAAATAATTATAAATGGATTCCCCTTCGTAACTTAAGTCATTCTGCCAGAATGCAAAAGAATCCGAATAGCCAAGTCCACAGCAGAGTACGAAAATAACTGCCGATACTGCCACCTTCTTCTGTCCCCTGTGGCTGCTCAAAAAATACACTGCGGCTAATGCGATCAGAATTCCCGCAAAAATGAGAAACGTGATAGAGGTTCCGACTGCCGGAATCGTCACAAAAGTCGGCACAAATGTTCCGATAATGCTTCCGATCGTGTTGAATGCTCCCAGCGTTCCGACCGTTTTTCCACTGTCGTCAAGACTGTCCACCGAGTATTTCACAAGGGATGGCGTCACTGTGCCGAGTAAAAACAGTGGGAATACAAAAATCACCATACATGCCACAAATGCGGCAATAATGAGGAAATTGCTGCTGACGGTAAAGATCAGCAGTGCCGATATTCCAAGGATAATGTATTTTCCGACGACCGGTATCAGTGCGATCCAGATCGCAGCGATCAGTATTCTGCGGTACAGTTTGTCCGGGTCCGGCGACCGGTCCGCACTTTTTCCTCCATAAATATTTCCAAGCGCCATTGCGATCATGATCGTTCCGATGATGATCGTCCACACGATCTGCGACGAGCTGAAATACGGCGCCAACAGCCTGCTCGCACCCAGTTCTACTGCCATCACGGACATTCCGGCAAAAAATTCCGTGAGATACAAAAACAGCTTATTTTTTAAAATTCCTGACTTTTCCATAATTCTCCTTTCTTTTTCCCCTCTAGTATAGCTCATAAAGTGGACTCCAAGTCAAGTTTTTTATCCCGCATCAGGATTTTTCCCCAATCATTACCCTGCATCTCTTTTTATAAAATGCGATTCCATATTTCAGAATCTTTTCCACACCATCCTCTTCAAGAATGTCTATATAATTGTTCCCACCGATCTGTTCTAACGCAGACTGGCATGCCGTTTCCAAATCTCCATCCTGTGCATACTTAAGTTCCAGAATGATTCCCATTTCACCGTCATCCGTCTCGATCACAATATCACTGTAACCATCGCCTGATTCTTTATTCGAAGAAACACTCCACGATTCCTCATACCCGAGAATTCCAAGTAAGATACCGTGATAAAAGTTTTCTTTCATCTTTTTTCTCACAAAAGTATCCCGGATACTGATGGCCCGCCGCAGATAATCACACAGGCATTTTTCTATCGTTTCTGTTTCTCCGTTTCTTAATGCTTCACAAAATGTATTTAACAGCACGCCATTTTTCGGTACATTTTCTTTAAAAAATTCCATAATCTGGGCTGTAAAAATCTTCCGGATCTCCATATTCGGAATCACCAGCTGGAACGTATCCCCCGCTGCCCGTCCTCTTTGTGTAAGATATCCTGTTGTAAATAATACACTCCATAGATTGTCAATACTGTCATACATTTCTTTATAAGTCAGTTCCTGATGGATTTCTTTCTCGATCACTTCACCTGCAACAAGCCGCTCTATCTCACGCCTTAGCGTTACTTTATCCGATTCCCTGATAAATCTTTTGACCGCCTCATTGCTGCTTGTATTTGACCAGTAATTTTTAGGCTCTGCCAGCGGATCCGCCCGCAGCGTGTCCACATAATTGATTACATCCCATGGACAATAAACTTCTGCTTTTCCGAACTGATATCCGTCATACCACTCCCTAATATCCTCGTAATGATCGGAAAGTTCATAGTATTCCAGCATCTCCCTTACTTCTTCATCGGTAAATCCGAAATACTCGTCAAACTGTACATCTGCAATGGAAAGAACTTTCAGATTATTCAGTCCTGTAAAAATACTTTCCCTGGAAATGCGCATACATCCAGTCAGCACCGCAAATTTCAGGCTGTCATTTGTCTTAAGCGCATACTCAAACAGGTTGCGGATAAAGATAACCATCTGATCATAATATTCCCGTTCAAGTGCTTTTGCCAGTGGAACATCATATTCATCGATCAGAATAATTACTTTTTTCCCATAATGCTTTTCAAGAAATTCGGAAAGCACTTTTAAACTGCTGCATAGTGTTCCCTCATCCACATCCGTTTCAAGTAATGCCGTATATGCTTTTTTATCATATTCCGTGAGCCTGCTGCTTTCTAACAGATATTGAAACCTTCTTGCCTCCCCTTTGATAAGCTGGACCGTCATCTCTATTGCTTTTTCATAAGTCTGCGCATTGATTCCTTTTAAAGAAACAGATATCACCGGATATTTTCCCATGTACTCTTCACACAGCCTGGTTTCTTGTGCAATCTTTAAATGATTAAAAATTTCTTTATTTCCGTTTATGTCAAAGAATTTTTTTAACATACTCATATTCAGGGACTTTCCAAATCGCCTTGGACGGGTAAAGAGTGTGACTTTTGCCCAATTTTCCAGAAGTTCTTTGATCAAATAGGATTTATCTATATAGTAAAATCCAGCTGTCTGTATTTCTTCAAAATTTTCTATTCCAATCGGTAATTTTTTCTTCTCATTTTTCATTTCAACACCCCAAATAGATTTTTACATTTTTGTTTTCATATAACCTTATCTCTCATCGGGATCAGGATCTTTAAATCAAACCAGTTCTCTTTTGTATCAATGCTGACCGCACCGTCATATTTGTTGACCGTATAGCGGATACTTTTGAGTCCGTACCCGTGATATTCTTTCTCTTTTTTGGTCGTGACCAGTTTTCCCTCCTGATACTCTAAGTTCCCTTCGTAATAATTTTCAAACCGGAGGAGCAGGAAATTTTTCTGTTTTGAAACCGTCACATGCACGAGCCGCTTCTCTTTATCCGGTATTTTCAGTTCACACTCAATCGCGTTATCGAGCGCGTTTCCAAAAATGCTGCAGATATCCATCACATCCATAAAATCAAGCAGTGTGCCGTCCGCAACACAGGTAAACGTGATCCCATGTTTCGCACAATAGAGGCTTTTGGTAGTGAGCACCGTATCGAGCACTTTGTTTCCGGTCTTATTCTGTGTCTCATACTGTCTTATCTCATCCTCCATGCGGTTTAAATATTCTTCGCGTTTTTTCGGATCATCCTCACTCCGCAGGAATGCGATCTGGTGTTTTAAATCGTGATATTTATAATTGATCAGTTCGATGCTCTCTCTCGACTGCTTGTACTGCACATACTGATTCTGCAGCACATTCTGCACGGATTCTAGTTCTTTTCTCACACGCAGTTCCCGGCACTGGATCAGATGTGCATAAAGGATCGCGATACCGCCAAGATCTACTAATGTACGGATATTTCCGATCTCAAACGAATAGCGACCGGAAAACGGTGTATTTTCCGTGAGAAAACTCATGTTGCTAACAGCAAACACCGCAACTGCGATCAGTCCGGCGGAAATATATTCCCGGTGGCTGATATTCATTTTCCCATCTTTAGGCATATGTACCCGCAGAATTTTATACAGGATCAGTGCGATCGCACCATAGATCAGAACCAGAAGACCTCTGCAAAGCCACCAGTTTGTCATCGCCTCGTCGAAAAAGTAACATACAACCTGCCATTCGAACGATGCCATAAATTCCGCGACAACAAATGCGATCATCCCAAAATAGGCAGCATCGGTAAAAGTAATTTCGCAGCAGCTGTAAATAAATCCGATCATCAAAAATACCGCAACGATCATACACGGAATCCAGAAATAAATCTTGATATCATCCGTTGCAACTAAAAACACACTCTGTATCAGAAGCACAGCTGCCATAATGCCTGCTGTCTGCCATTTTCGGAATCTCTTTTTGACCGGCAGAATAAATAACATGCATGCCATCCACTCTGCGACCGCTGTGTAGATTCTTGGTATATCCGGCATAATATGTTCCATCATTTGATAACCTCTCCCCAGTATTTTGTCAGTTCTTCCATAAATTCTTTTTTGCGCGCACGGCTTAATACCAGCTGCTCACCTTTTACCATGGCACAGCCGTCCGTGATCCCGTCCACATGCGCTAAATTGATGAGATACCCCTTGTTACCACGGCAGAAGTTCATATCAGCTAATTTTTCTTCCATCTCTTTCATTGTGCCTGTTGTCTCATAGTCGCCAAGAATTGTGTGCAGGATCAGCGTATGCCCCTGGCTTTCGATATAATAAATATTTGCGATATTGATCCGCACCGTCCCGCCTTTCATGCTGACCATGATCATCTTTGTCTCTCTTTTTTTCATGCGCCCGATCGCACGGCTCAGTCTCTGTGAAAATGCAAAATAAGACACCGGTTTTAATACATAGTCGAGTGCATCCACCGCATAGCCACGGATCGCATACTGTGCCATGTTTGTGATAAAAATGATAACGACCTCCGTGTCCACTTTTCGGATCTCCTCCGCTGCCGACATGCCATCCATAAATTTCATTTCCACATCCATCAGAATAATGTCATACTGTGACTGATATTTATTGACGATCTGATCCCCATCCGAATAGATCGTGATATCAAAAGCCTCCCCATTTTCTTTTTCATATTGATGTAAAAATTCCTCAAGCTGCTTTGCATACATCGCTTCATCTTCTACGATTGCAATTTTTATCATATATTTTCTCCATTTTTTCTTCCAGTGTACCTGCTCCAATTCGCCGTTCGTCGATCATGTGAACATGTTGACTCACCTGCGCTCATGATATCATCCCCCACGAACGTTTTATAAACGCAAATGGGGACCTGCACCAAATTTATTTTAGTACAAGTCCCTGTTATTTACCACTTTTTTATCTGATTACATTTTACCTAATCACGTTTCACTGCCGCTTTGATCAGGTGCGCTGTTCCCTTAATGCGGTGTCCGTTTGCCATCTCCGTCAAGGCTTCTGCCATCTCCATAGTGACAAAACCACCCGTCATTTTCGCATAGCCGCGGATCGGCATATTGTAATTAAACAATACGTTCAGATTCGGTTTTCCCTGCCATTCGCTGATCTTTAACAAAATACGCAGTACCCCGTAAAACAGTTTACCAAAAATTCCTTTTCCATAATAAAGCTGGCAGACTGCATCATTCATACGGATTTCTCCGCTCCAGCTTCCATCCGGGATCTCTCTGCCATACAGTCTGCGGAATGTATCATCAGAAATATTTTTGATCTCACCATTAAAATATTCCGGCAGGCTTTCTCTGCTGTAACCACCCTCTGTGACAGTTCCATTTACCGCAAGTGATCCCGCAAGCAGCATTTCTTCCGCATTGCTTCCGATCATGATCTGATAGGTTCCCGTTTCCACTTCCCAGCTGTCTGTCCGTGTATCATAAAAACGGAATGTCTTATCGTCAAATGAAATCTTTACTTCTTTTTCCTCTCCCGGAGCGAGTGTCACACGCGCGAAGCCTTTCAGTTCGCGCAGCGGACGGAACACGGAATCAGATTCTTTTCCGACATAAAGCTGTGCGATCTCTGTTCCTGCCACAGTTCCGGTATTTTGGATCTTAAATTTCACACCTTCCGGATCCACTGTCAGATCACGGTAGGTAAATGTGGTATAACTGAGTCCGAAGCCAAACGGGAAACGCACTTTTTTACCTACTGTTGTGTAGTAGCGGTATCCTACATAAAGTCCTTCCCGGTATTCGCTGCTTCTCTCTTTGCTCGGATAGTATTCGTATGCCGGCGTATCTTCATAATGAAGCGGATAGGTCTCATTCAATTTTCCGGATGGACATACTTTTCCGGTCAGAACATTAAGCATCGCAGACGCTCCCGCCTGACCGCCGAGGTAACCGTGCACAATTCCTTTGACATACGGATACCACAGCATTTCCACGGAAGATCCCGCTGAGAGGACTACGATCACATTTTTGTTTACTGTGGTAAGCTCATTGATCAGTTCATCCTGTGCCACAGGCATATGCATATGGGCACGGTCGAGTCCCTCCGATTCGCTGATCTCGTCAAGACCTCCGAAAAACAGCACCACATCCGCATTTTTTGCTGCATCAACAGCTGCCTTTACCAGTTTAGCATTTGGTTTTCTGTTTCTGATATACCCCTGTTCATAGGCTGTCATCGTAAGTCCGCTGTCTTTTATCTCCTCTAATATGGACTCCGGCGGCATTGCCGGATTCACTAAGGAAGATCCTGCTCCCTGATATCGCGGAGTCTTTGCAAAGTCTCCGATCACAGCCACTTTTGTCCCCTGTTTTAATGGAAGGATCTGCTCTTCATTTTTTAAAAGGACGATGCTCTCCTCGGCCGCTTTGCGTACAAGTTTATGATGCGCTTCCTTATTGAAAGTAGTTCCTTTTCCATCCACGGTCGCCTGATGCGTCGCAAAAATGACACGGAGCAGTTCATCTAAGCGCTGATCTAACACACTCTCCTCTAATGTTCCGTTTTTGACGGCATTTACGATATCATGCATTCCTGATTTTCCGGTGCCCGGCATCTCAAGATGACTTCCGTTTTTCACTCCGAGTGCGTGATCATTGCTTCCACCCCAGTCGGATACTACATATCCGTCAAAGCCCCATTCATCGACTAAGATTTCCTGTAACATGTGGCGGTTCTCATTGGCATAGACACCGTTTACTTCATTATAAGAAGACATGATCGACTTCGCTTTTCCTTCTTTTACCGCGATCTCAAATCCGGTCGTATAGATCTCACGGAAGGTTCTCTCATCCACAACGGAATCATTTGCCATACGACGCAGTTCCTGGCTGTTTGCTGCAAAATGCTTCGGGCAGGCTGCGATTCCTTTGCTCTGGATTCCCCTTACATAGGCTGCCGCCATTTTTCCTGCATGGTACGGATCTTCGGAAAAATATTCAAAATTTCTTCCACAGAGCGGGCTTCTCTTGATGTTTAATCCCGGTCCTAAGATCACATTGACATCCATGGTCACGGCTTCCTCTGCCAATGCCGTTCCGATCTCCTCGCCTAATATTTCATCCCAGCTGTTTGCAACCGAGGCTGCGGTCGGAAAACAGGTCGCAGGGAGACTTGCATTTAATCCCAAGTGGTCTCCGGCTCCCGCCTGTCTTCTCAATCCGTGCGGTCCGTCAGACATTGCCATGGACGGGATTCCGTATTTTTCAAAATCCACTGTCTCCCAGGTGTTTTTGCCGGACATCATCAGGGCTTTTTCTTCGAGTGACATCTGTTTTATGATAGATTCGTATTTTAAACTCATGATTGATCCTCTCTTTATTTGTGATCTGCGCATCTTTCACTTTCGTAATTTCAGCATAGCACAAACAAAAGATGACGAGGGAGTATTACACAAATGGGGGCATTTTTTGCATAAACTGTCAAAAATGCCCCCGAAGAGCTTTCGCTCTCAATCATGCTCAATCATAGTCATCATAATAGTCATCATCGTAGTCATCATCATCATCCGCAATAACATTCACGGTATATACTACTTTTTTACCCTTTGCCTTACCACTTGTACATGTACAGGTTACCCGTACTGTTCCTGTCTTTTCCGCATAAAACTCAACGTCCGTTCCGGTTGTTTTTCTTTCTGCAAACGAGACAATACTTGTATCACTGATCTCCCATTTTAACTGACTGTTCTTTATTGAGGATCCTTTTTTGACCTCTAAATCAAAATCATCCCATGCTTCTACATATTTGACTGATTCTCCAACCTTTGCCAATGAATAATCACTCTTTTTCTTCGTCACAGTTACAGTTATTGTATCACCATATTTCTTCTTACTCTTTCCCTGTACATAACACCGGATTTTTGCTTTTCCTGGTTTTACGGCAATGAAATCCATTTCATCGCCTGTGCGGTCACGATCCTCAAATTTTACATATTTTTTTCCTGAAATAATTTCCCAGCGGATATAATCGTCCTCAGCATCTATTGGAGTTACTTTCGCTCTGATTTCAAACTCCTTTCCCTGAGAAACCTTTTTTGCCGACTGCGCTATGGAAACCTTCTTCGGTTTCCAGTTATAATCTGCCTGTGCTGAAATGTTTCCCGTACCAATTACCGCTATCACAACCAAAAGTACAATTAAAACCTGTTTTGCTGCTCTCTTCATAAACAAATCCTCCTTTTTTCATGAGAGTTTCTCATTTCTAATTGTTTTGCTTTGTACTTTGATTATATCATGCATTTATTAGAACATTATTAATACGACAAATTTTTTATAATCATTATTGATTTCCATATGTCTGCTTTTATCAAAGCGGCAGTTTTACCTGAAAAACACTCCCACTGCCTGCCTCACTTTTCACTTGGATTTTTCCTCTGTAAAACTTCACAATTTCATAAACCATGGCAAGCCCAAGTCCACTTCCCTCGCCTCCTCGCGATACATCAGTCTGATAAAACCGCCGGAAGATCTTTTCCTGCTCTTCTTCTGCAATTCCTATCCCATCATCCGTTACAGACAAAACAAGTTCCGTTTCTTCTTTCTTTAATTTCACAAAGATATGCCCATTCTCTTTCCCATAACGATAGGCATTGCTGACAAGATTAACGAGAATTCTTGATAAAAGTTCACGATTTCCATAAAACACTGCCTGCTCCGTCTCATAATCAAGCATAATTTTCTTTTCTCTTATCAGCTTCATATCAGAGCAAATAGATGCCACCAGTTCTTCCATATCAACAGCTTCCTCTGCATATTTTCCTGATTTCATTTCCAGTCTGGCAAAGTCCAGCATATGATCAATAAGTTTTGTCATTTTCCGCGCCTGACGCCTGATTACCCGCAAGGCATCTTCATATTCCCCTACGCTTCTTTCTTTTTCAAGTGTATACTCACACTGTGCTGAAATGACAGCCATCGGTGTTCTTAGTTCATGTGAAACGTCGGATGTAAATTGTTGTTCCTTTTCAAATGTACTTTCCAGTCGTTCAAACATCTCATTAAATATATCCGCAAGCTGGTGCAGTTCATCATTCCCTTTTCCAAGATTGATCCTGCATTTCAAATCATTTTCTTCTCCAATCTTTCTTGCAGTCCCAGCTATTTTCTGAATTGGATTTAATGTACGTCCAGCAATAAAATATCCTCCTGCAGATGCTATTACGACCAGAACCGGCAGAAGAACCAGTGCAATCCGCATAATCCCAAAGCTCTGACGCTCTCCCTGTTCCTCTGATACCACTCCACGAAGCCATAATCCGTTAAGTCCTTCTGCTGTGAGTTTCCGGTCAAAAATATAATACCCCGTTCCATCCTTCATTACTTTTTGAATCTCGGAATCCACAAATTCCAGATCTGCCACTTTTGCAGCTATTGGATTTTCTCCATAAATAAGCCTTGACTTTTCATCATACAATCCTGTATAGACTTCATTTACCTTGCTCAGAAAATCGTCGTCAATTTCCAGATATCCTTTCCGGTAATCAATCAAATAATCAATATCCGCATCTGTACGGATTTCATCCATCCCAGAAAAATATTCAATCTCATCCACATTATTTTCCACTGTCTCCACCAGACTATCCTGTATTGTTTTTATCAAAATCTGACGGCTGACGACAAAAATCATCAGATATGCAAATAGTACTATTACCACCAATGCTGCAGTAAACCAGATTGTTATTTTCAGACGGATTGAGAATCTCCCCATATCTTAAATTTCCTCTCTCATTATAAATCCTCTTCCACGGACTGTATGAATCAGCTTTTTGTCATATCCACCATCAATTTTTTTTCGAAGATAGCTGATATAAACATCCACTATATTCGTGCCCCCTTCGTAATCAAAATTCCAGACATGATCCTCTATCATCTCACGAGACAGCACACGCCCCTGATTGTACATGAAATATTCCAGCATGGCATATTCTTTAGCCGATAATGTGATCTCTTTTCCCCCCCGCATTACCCTGTGGGAAGTGCAATCCAAAGAAAGATCCGCAATATGCAAAACATTGTCAGTAACTCCGAAAGATCCCCTCATCATTGCACGCAGACGTGCTGACAACTCTTCAAACGAAAATGGCTTCACAAGATAATCATTTGCTCCACTGTCTAATCCCTTTACTCTGTCCGAAACAGCATCCTTTGCTGTCAGAAATAGCACCGGTGTTGTCTTTCCCATTCCCCTCAGCGCACGCAGCACTGTAAATCCATCTGCTTTTGGCATCATAATATCAAGAATCACTGCATCATACTCCGTACAGGAAAGGATATCTATTGCTGTCCTGCCATCAAAACAATGATCCACACTGTAACCATCCTCAGTCAGTTTTTGAACAATAATGGCATTTAAATCCTGTTCATCTTCCGCCAAAAAAATTCTCATGTTTATTTCCTTCTCCTTTGTTTTTTACCGCGTCATTATAATCCCCTTTAAATCCAATTGTCATATAATGAAAATAACGAAACCAACATTTATAACATTCACGAAAGAAGATATTTCTTGCAGATACTATACAACATTCATTTCTCATATACAACCTGTAAAAATCTTCTTACGCACAAAAATGCCCCCGAAGAGCTTTCGCTCTCCGGGGGCATCCTCTCATCTGTTATCCCTCAATGGATATGTATCGTTTTTCCGGAACTTTCTTTGCTTCTTCCTTCGGGACATCCAGTGTTAAAATACCATTTTCGTATTTTGCGTGGATATCGTTTTCGGTAACACTCTCGCCTACATAGAAGGTACGGCTCATACTTCCGGCGTAACGTTCACGTCTGATGTATTTGTCTTTCTTATCCTTCTCTTCCTTGTCGAGACCCTTCTCAGCGCTGATTGTAAGGTAACCATCGTTTAACTCAAGCTGGATCTCGTCTTTCTTAAATCCTGGAAGATCAACGGCTACTTCGTAACCTTTCTCGGTCTCCTTTACATCTGTCTTCATCATGTTCTTTGCATGTTTACCATACAATGTTTTATCAACATCCGGAATCTCTGGGAATGAGAAATCCATCCAGTCATCAAATAAGTTTTCTCCAAAAATGCTAGGCAGTAACATAAGTCATCTCTCCTTTTTCTACCGGTCCACTTTCTGTGGAACCTCCCATGTTTTTTACCTTTGTTTTGGAACCTCAGACGAAGGAACTCTGGGGAATCATCTTCTCTTTTTGTTCCCTCTTCCTTTGTTCTGACTATGTTATACCACCACTTATTAGCACTGTCAAGAGGTGAGTGCTAATTTTCTGTGAACTTTTTGTGAAATATTGATTTTACGGACTTCACTGGGATTTTTTCCTTGCTTTCGCACTCAATTTTCTTGATTTGACCACATTTTACGACAAATCTACTGCATTATTTCTCAATGCGCCAGTTTCCAGCTTACCGCCTGCTGCCTTGCATCCACAAATCTCTTATAAATACCTTCCTGCTTCATTAATTGCTCATGTGTTCCCTGCTGCACAATTCGTCCTTTGTCAACAACCACAATCTTGTCTGCATGTCTGACTGTTTTTAATCTGTGGGCAATCATAATAATCGTTTTTTCCTTTGTAAGTGCATCTACTGCATCCATCAGTTCCTTTTCATTCTCCGGATCAACATTTGCCGTTGCCTCATCTAATATAACGATTGGTGCGTCCTTCATGATTGCTCTGGCTATTGAAATACGCTGCTTCTCACCACCGGAAAGTGTAGCTCCTCCTTCTCCGATCACTGTGTCGTATCCATCTGGAAGTTTGCTGATGAAATCATGACAGCACGCTTTCTTTGCCGCTTCCACCACTTCCTCATGGCTTGCATCCTGACATCCGAATTTAATATTATTCTCAATGGTGTCTGCAAACAAATACACCGACTGAAATACAAATGAAAAATTACGCATCAGACTGTTCATACTGTAATTTTTTACATTCTCGCCCCCAAGTGTCACTTCCCCGGAATCCACATCCCAGAATCTGGCGATCAGATTGCAAAGTGTTGATTTTCCTCCACCAGATGGTCCAACGATTGCTGTCGTCGTTTTCTGTGGGATAGAGAGTGATACATCATCAATAATCTTCCGTTTGTCATAGGAAAATGAAACGTCTGAAAGTCTGATATCGTAATTTTCCGGCTGGATCTCTTTGCCATCGATATCCATGGTGTCCAGTTCCAGTATTGCATTTGCTTTATCTACACATACACTTACCACATGTAAAAGGGATGAATAATTTCCCGCACATTCCAGGCTGGAATAAAGCATAAATGCTGAAATTGTCATACCAATCGCATAGACTGCACTCATGGTTCCATTGATATAAAAATATGCACTGCACGCTACGATCACAGCACCTGTGATTTTTGTTACCACACTTTGCAGAAAATGATAGGGAACAAACAGCAGTTCCATCTTTGTATTGATCTTTTCGCATGCTTCATTTGCATCATTTAATCTTTTTGCCTGTTTTCCAAGCAGATTATACGATTTTACTTCTGATATTCCCTGCAGATACTCCATGATCTGGTTTACAAGTTCTGTATCGCATACTACTTTTTTCTCTGAATCTTTTTTCCCTGCATTCTGCATTACAGAATTGACACCAAAGAAAATAAGCACTCCTGCCGCAGCGATCAGTCCGATTCTCCAGTCAAAAAGAATCAGCATAAAAATGATCATTGATGTTTCCAGAATCCCCTGCATGGTCATCATGACCACTCTTGCAGCCACATCGCCAAGTATTTCCATTGTATTAGTCGTAACAGAAGAAATTTCCCCGATGCTGTTAGCATTAAAATATCCCATCGGCAGATAGCGCAGATGCTCTGCAATCTTGATTCTCATAAAAGCACTTGCATTATATCCGCCTTCTGTCTGAAGCACTGTAGAGTATCTCTTACAGATTACATCGACTACGATTGCAAGAACCATGATCGCAATGGAGCCTCCAATATATTTTCCTGTCGGTTTTCCACTCAGCAGACCGATCAGTATGTACATAATAGCCGGAATCTTCATCGCTGAAGCAAGCGCCTCTATGAGTCCGATCACCATCGACAATTTAAATTTATTGCTATTTTCCCTGCCTGAAAAACGAAAGAATTTTGCCAGAATCCCAAACATATCATTCTCCCTCCTTCACAGTATCTTTTACAGAAATATGGGCATTCCACATTTCCTTGTAAAGCGGGCATGACACCAGAAGTTCCTCATGTGTGCCATGTGCTGTTACATTCCCATCATTCACAACAAAAATCCGGTCACTGTCCTTAATAGTAGAAAGCCTGTGTGCTATTACGATCAGTGTCTTCCCTGCTACCAGTTTTGCGATAGAACTCTGCAGGATCGCCTCATTTTCCGGATCTGTGTAAGCAGTTGCCTCGTCAAGGATCACGATCGGAGCATCTTTTAACATCGCTCTTGCAATCGAGATACGCTGTCTCTCGCCTCCTGACAGATGCCCTCCTGCGCCTCCTGCAACCGTATCAAATCCATTCTCAAGCTGCATGATAAATTCATAACATCCGCTTTTCTTTGTCACCTCAACTACCTGTTCATCTGTAGCATCGGGATTTCCCTGCCGGATATTTTCACGGATCGTTTCATTAAACAGATAATTGTCCTGTGCAACATATGCAATTTTCCGGTTAAAATCTGCAAGTGCCATTTCTTTTACATCAACTCCACCGATCTTGATGCTTCCGGAATCCACATCCCACAGGGATGCGATCAGCTTTGCAACGGTTGACTTTCCGCTTCCGGAAGGTCCTACGATCGCATTTACCGTTCCTGCTTTCAACTCCATAGTTACTCCGTGCAGGATTTCTTTGTCGTGATAACCAAATCTGACATCTTCAAGAGTAACAGAATTATCTTTTGGAACACTTTCACTTTTTTCCGGGCGCTCCAGTTCCGGCTGTTCCAGAATTCCAGCCACTTCACCAACGATCACTCCGATCTTGCCAAGATCATCTGTATAGGATCCCACTGTGATCAACGGACCAACGATTCCAAGTGATAAAATAATACAGATGACAAAATCAGAAACCGCAAGTGTCCCATTCGCTACATAATGTGCCCCAAACGGCAATACCGTAAGAAGCGTATAAGGTGTGACCACCATCATCAGTCCATGAAAGATCGAGCACCGTTTCATCCAGGAAATAAAGGAATCCGCATACGCCATAGCCGCCTTTGTAAATTTGGCATAAGAACTTTCTGTCTTTCCAAATGCCTTGATTACTTCGATTCCGTCAATATATTCCACTGCCGCATCATTCAGATCTTTTGTTGTCTGAACCGTTCTCTCGAAACTGGGTTTATAATCCAGCATCATCCCAAAATAAGAGAAAAATCCAACAATAACCGGAACCAATGACCAGAGTGCCAACCTCCAGTCTGTCAGAAAGAAATAGATCAGGATCACAACCGGTGCCAGCAGATTTGACGTGAATTCCGGGACAATATGCGCCAGTGTCGTCTCGATACTGTCAATTCTTTCCACCATGATATTCTTAAATGTACCGGATGGTGTATCCTTCACATAACCAAGCGGCACTCTGGCCAGTTTATCACAGCAGGATTTTCTTATATTTGCGAGCACCGCAAATGTTGCTTTATGTGACAATTCTGTCGAGAGTGAATGAAACAGTTCTGCAATGATAAACGACAGCGCGATCAGAACCGCTTTCACAAGATATTTTCCAAATTCCTTTTCACCACCTAAAAACATTTTTACTACATCTGCTATGATAAAATACGGAAAAATCTTAAAAATCACATTTCCTATTGCAAGTAACACACTCCACACATAGGCAATTCTTTTTTGTCCGGCCCACGTCAGAATCCAGCTGACTGCCGACTTCTTTTTTTCTTTCACGTCTGTTCACTCCTTACTTTCGTTTTATTATTGTTTCTTTCGTTAGTCTATTCTAACCTGCATATAATCTATTCAGACAGATTTTCTTTATCTTTTATCTATCTGCTCTCTTCCATTTTGCAACAGCATTTCTCACCCGGCAGTCAATATCCAGACGTGCACTGCGGCATTCTTTCGGGTATTTTCCTGCTGCCTGAAATGCCAGTTTTATAAAGAGTCCGGATCCAACTGGCAACATCGTCTTTAACATACTCTCCGGAAAAACGAAATGAGTCCCATGCTCGTAAATAACAGACTCCAACCTGCATGTGTGTGGATATTCTTTCATACGCTGCTCCATACGGCGTATATATTTTGCAGTATCCCACAACACATCATCTTCCGCACCGATCAGCAATACTGTTCCATGGATTTTTTCAATCCTGATCATCTCATCTTCTTGGATTGGATGCACCTTTTCCGAATCATCAAACAGTTTTCTTGAATTGATCATATCACCGGTCCGTTTTGTTTCTTTCTCAATCACATGCCAGTAATCCGGATGTTTATAGCAAAAAGGCATATACGGAAGGGGTTCTCCTTTGTAAGAAAAAAGGGATTCTCCCTCAATCGGCCATTCCTTACAGCCATCTTTTTTGCCCTGCATAAATCCCTGCCAGACAAAGTCACTCGGTGTCAGACCAATCGTCAATGTGATATCTTCAAAATAGGAAGCGGCAGTCAATGCAAGTGTTCCTGTAGTAGATGCCCCGACAATTCCTATCTTCTGATCACCATACACTTTTAACCAATTGATCGCTTTCTCTATACGTTCCAGCGGATAATTATGATGTCCATAATCCTTTTTTCCAGGTGACATCGTCATCACATTCACACCGAGTTTATGCAACCATTTCACGGATGTACGCGCCAGATAATCCTCTGGATCATCCCCGATCATTGCGATCATTGCACAGTCTGAATCTGATTTGCATTTCCAGTATGCGCCATAAAATCCATCTGATTCCACCTCAAAATGCCTTTTCTTCATCTGTATCATCTCCTTAATATCAACTGCGTTTCTCCAAAACTATTATTTTATTTGAGATGTTCCGAACAGCTGGAATCTTGCCTATTACGCAATAAACAGGCATAAGTTCTTTCATTCCTTCAACAAGACTGACTTCCTGCCGGACAGAAAATGCCGGTATGATTCTTTGTAGCCCCTTTCCGTTCTTAACTCCCCATGTGAATTTTGCATTGCTTCCCTCTATGGATTTTTCTTTCATATGTTTTACAACAAAGGGCGACATGGTTTCGACCATTACAGTTACTTTCTGAAATGATCTTTCAATAATAGAAAGCATCTTTCTTATGTCCTTTTCACACAAATACATAGTAAGTCCTTCAATTATCACCAGAACATTTTCTCCATGATAATCGATATCGTCCACGTAAGAATCATCCATTGCAGATTTTGCAATCTGATATACCGGATCTGTTTCCGGAAGAAACTGTTTCCTTATCTTCATCGTTTCCGGCAGATCCACATTGTACCAGCACAGATATTTTCCTTCCATTCGATAACATCTGGTATCCAGTCCACAGGCAATATTTACAACAACTGTATTTCCATGCTTCTCAAGATATTGCTTAACCATCCGGTCTAATACGATTGTTCTCGCAATCACGCCACAGCTCATGGCTTTATCTTTATCTGCTTTGGAAAAGTCATAGTCCAGCTTTTCCACAAGTTCTACTGCAATCTCATCCTTGATTTTGGCATTTTGTTTTTTTGTTTCTTTTGCCCTTGCATACAAAGTCTGTACCATTGTTTCCGGCACACCTGTCACATTCACTTTTTCTTTCATTGTCTGTCGCCTTCCACTATTGTTTTCTTACAACGCAATGCATCCTCATGCCTTTACGGATTTCAAATTTTTCTACTTTCAACCCTGCTCTTCTGCAACATTTCATAACCACATCTCTTGTTGGAACCCGGACATCTCCGTGTCCACATATATTTGCCAGAGGCATTTCCAGTGTATTCATCAGCCATACCAATACTTTATTGTCACTGGTCACATCACGCAGAATCAATCTTCCATTTGGGCGAAGGCATCTTTTTACGCTGTCAAAAAATGCCTGTGGATCCGGATAATGATGGAAACTCATAGAACAAATAATTGCATCAAATGAATCATTTTCAAAAGGAAAATTCTCACAGTCTCCTACCACAAATGTTGCATTTGGAATATCTTTCTTTTTTGCCTGTTCGATCATTGCAGGAGTCAGATCCAGTCCGGTATAATGTCTGTCTGGATATTTTTCTGATAATAAAGAAATCATTGGAGCCGGACCACATCCTGCATCCAGCAATTCTCTAAACGGCTCTTTCTCCAGCTCCGCCAGAATATCCGGATAATCCTTCTTGCACATTTCATATATGCCAGCATGGTTACTTTCATATCTTCCTGCTACTTTTGTAAATTCAGCAATCGACAACTTTTTGTATTCTTCGTTTTTCATGCTTTTTCCTCCAATCACACTGCATTTTTGACCTTACATCCACATGCCTTCATTCTTTTAACATATGCATAAAATTGTTTATGTAGTTCTCTCATCTCATCTGGTGCTTTCATAGCATGTTGATACATAAATTTATCTCCAAAGCTACTTTCGAATGTAATAACAAGCATAATCGCAAGAATTGACAATGGTAGAAAACAAAAAATATTCATTTTGCCAGGCGACAACCTACCTGACTGTTTCCGCAAAAAATTAAAATTTCTTTTCAATCTTTTTGCTGTTTTCTTCATGATCTTCCAGTCTCTTCCTGCTCTCTCCGAACAATCAGCTTCATAATATGCATCTGCAATCGGCACCACCATGGCAAGATGACACAGCTGCCACATATGCATATTCTTTACTTCCTGATATGGGATACGAGCATGCTTTAATATCTTTGAAAAATGCTTTGTTCTTTCAGATTTATTTCCTGATATTTCTGCAAATGTTGTTTGTTGGATAATCCTCGGAGTAAGGGACGCATCAAGGATGCCATCATCATTTATACTTCCGCCGGCTCCCGGAAAAGCCGGTAATATTCTTCCTGTTCCAACAATGTCTTCCCATTTTTTATAACTGTCCAGTGAATTTACCATTGTAACAATCGTATTGCTTTTATTATTTTTCAATTCTGTAAGTGCTTCATACAGCTGATTTTCCCGAACAGTCAGTAAAATAAAATCATAAATATCATCATCTGGCACTTCTTCGAGAATCTTAATTTTTGCCTTTATTAAGTCCTGATTTTTCTTATAAAGTAATCCATCATTTTTTAGGATCTCAAGTCTTTTACCTCTGGCATAAATACTTGTATCGTAACCTGCATCTGCTAATAAAGCCGCATACAATGAGCCAATCACGCCTGCACCATAAATCAATATTCTCATAAAAATTAATCCTCTTTTAGATTGTTCTGTAAATCACACGTTTGTTAGTTTCGTCTAACCACGTATTTCTAAAAAACCGTGCGCAATGCAAGACTGTAATATCGCACGGTTCTTTTTCATGTGTTCAGTATATCACTTGAAAATTTATATAACAAGAGGCTCTTTATTTTGAGGAACCATAATCGTAAAACCTTCAGGCTTTTTCCTTACAATTTCCATATCGGGTTTTCCAGCGTAAAACCCAAAGCATCCCACAAATGCAAATGCCGATTTTGATGTCTCTATTATACCATAATGATACTATTATGAAAAAGGAAAAAGAGTTCTTTATCATTTGTCTTTGCACATCTATTAATAATCGTTTTGTTGGTTACACCAAGCATTTTGCTTACTTCAATTGGTGTAAACTCATATAATCGCTTTTTTAACAGAAAGGCTAAGAATTCCTTTTCTTTTGCATTTAAGTAGGACAGGCTTACATCTAACTCATCGTTCTCGGATTCTTTTGATAATTCGTATACTTTTTTAGAATACAATACCATCATTCTTAAAAAATAATTGATCCAAATTTCCGGATGAGGAGGATTTTCTCGTCCGGAATAATACAATGCCGGTAATCCCATTTGCAATGATGCATAATACTCATCTGGGTCATAGGCAAAATATTCTTCCAAAGAACCTATTCCATTAAAACCATATCCATAATAATCAAGGATATATCCTGACATTAATCTGGCTGTTCTTCCATTTCCATCTTCAAAAGGATGAATGGTAACCAATTGATAATGAACTATAGCAGCGATAATCAGCGGATGATCATCTGTAGTATTTACATATTCAACAAGCTCTTCCAGTAAATCCGGAATATCAATGTACTCTGGCGGAATATATTCCGCTGCACCTGTCTCGGAATCATATACTGCAAATAGCATCCCTGGTGGCATAGGGCCTCTTAGGCCTATCTTTTCTTTTGAAGCACCTTTTTCAACCATTGCCTGCACTTCTAAAATCATTTCTTTTGAAAAACGTTCCTTCTTTTTCAGCTTTTCTTCTAAAACATTTAAGGCCAAAAAGTAATTTCGCACTTCCTGTTCCGGCTTTAAAAAATGTTTGTGCGGATCACTATCAATAGCTTCATTTGCCTGTTTTTCAGTCAATGGATTTCCTTCAATCTTATTAGAAGCATAGGAGCTTTTTTTCTTGGAGTTTTTTCTTAGCCTGTTTTTTGTAACAGGTGGCATTTCTATCGAACTAAGTGAAAAACGTTTTTCGTCTATTTCCGATATTCTTTTTAAAATTTCATTTGTCAGAGTAACTTTAATCACATGTTCCACCTCCATTTCATCCATATATTATATCGTTTTGCGAATTGTTTTTCCACTAAAATTACACTATTTTTTCACTATTTTTCATTACTTCGTTGGCGATATCCCAGCAATATTTCTAAAACTCCAAACTATCAGCATTAAGCAGAAAATACTTCATTCCCATGATTACAAAGCCTTCCTCATTTCTCCAAGGCTTTTTTGTTCCGTTTACTACCACGATCTTTTTAAATGAATCAGGGATATTTCTAAATGAATTAAATTCCTGCTTCTGCTTTTCCTCAGAGGTCATATCATAAGCCACCTGAATATAATATCTCTGACTACCCTGATTGACTACAAAATCAACTTCAAACTGCTTTCGAGTTGTTTTTCCTTCATCATTTTTCGCATACGCCTCTACAATACCAACATCCACATTATAACCTCTGATAAGCAGCTCATTGTAAACAATATTTTCCATGATATGAGTAGGTTCCTGCTGTCTAAAATTCAATCTTGCATTTCTAAGTCCCACATCTGAAAAATAGTATTTCAGATTTGCTCCCACATATTTTCTACCTTTAATATCATATCTGTCAGCTTTAGAAATCAAAAATGCCTCCACAAGATAATCTATATGGTTGGATATGGTCTTATTGCTGTAATTGATGCCTCGTTCACTTTTAAACGTATTTGATATTTTAGTTGGGTTAGTAGGAGCTCCTATCGCAGAAGCAAGGATATCTACTAAAGTATCAATCTCATCAACATTTCGCAGCTTGTTTCGTTCTACAACATCCTTAATATAAACATTTGTGAAAATGTTTTTTAGATACTCAGCCTTTTGGCGTTCCACAGAAAACTGTAGCACCTGTGGTAAACCACCATATATCATATATTCCTCCCAGGCATCATCATAATCTCCATCGAAAGCCGCATAGAACTCTGCGAAGGACAACGGATATATTCTTATCTCATCTCCTCTGCCTCTAAATTCAGTTACAATATCGCTGGATAAAAACTTAGAGTTACTTCCAGTCACATATACATCAATATTGCTGATTCGAAGCAGGCTATTCAGCACTTCCTCAAATCGTGACATAAATTGTACTTCGTCCAAGAGCAGATAATATTTCTGGTCATCTTTCATTGCATCTTTAATATGCTGGTAACACTTCTTTGGATCTCTCAGCTCCTCATTTTCAATGCCATCCAAAGCAATCTCAATGATATGGTCATTATCTACACCACTCTCCAATAAATATTTCTTAAACAATACAAATAACAGGAATGATTTCCCACATCTCCTGATTCCCGTGATAATCTTTATCATCCCATTATCTTTTCTTATCTTTAACTGTTCAAGATATGCATCTCTTTTAATCTCCATGAGTTCAAATCCTTGTTTTTGTAAATTTACACACTTTTTAGTAATTGAATTATATCATCCAGGATTTATTTAATCAATATCCATTACTATTTTATGTGTATTTTCACATTTATATGCAGTTGATAACCAATTAACTATCTTTTCATAGAAAAGCAGGTAGTCTTTGATACTTGTTACATACATGACCACCTGCCGTTTATCTATTCTGATATTTTTTCTGTAAATCACAATACATTTTGCAACAATAATAACATTTTTCTGATACCTTCTATCTATTTTAATCTATCTTTCTGTACTCTTCCATTCAGCAACAGCATTTCTCACCCGCTGGTCAATATCCATCCGTGCACCCTGACATTCTTTCGGATACTTTCTTGCCGCCTGAAATGCCAGTTTCATAAAGATTCCAGAACCAATTGGCAGCATCGTCTTTAACATACTCTCCGGAAAAACGAAATGGGTCGCATGCTCATAAATAACAGACTCCAACCTGCATGTGTGAGGACGTTCTTTCATACGCAGCTCCATACGGCGTATATATTTTGCAGTATCCCACAACACATCATCTTCAGCGCCAATCAGCAATAATGTTCCATGGATTTTTTCAATCTTGATCATTTCTTCTTCTGTAATTGGATGAGCTATTTCTGAATCATCAAACAATTTTCTCGAATTAATCATATCACCGGTCCGTTTTGTTTCTTTTTCAATCACGTGCCAGTAGTCCGGATGTTTATAGCAAAACGGCATATACGGAAGCGGTTCTCCTTTATAAGAGAAAAGTGATTCTCCCTCAATCGGCCATTCTTTACACCCATCTTTTTTCCCTTGCATAAATCCCTGCCAGATAAAATCACTCGGTGTCAGACCAATCGTCAATGTAATATCTTCAAAATAAGAAGCGGCAGTTAAAGCAAGTGTTCCTGTAGTAGATGCCCCGACAATTCCTATCTTCCGATTACCATGTGTTTTTAACCAACTGATTGCTTTCTCTATACGTTCCAGTGGATAATTATGATGTCCATAATCCTTTTTTGCCGGTGACATCGTCATCACATTCACACCGAGTTTATGTAACCATTTTACGGATGTTCGTGCCAGATAATCTTCCGAATCATCTCCGATCATTGCAATCATTGCACAGTCTGAGTCGGTTTTACATTTCCAATATGCACCATAAAATCCCTCTGTTTCCATTTCAAAATGTCTTTTCTGCATCTGCATCATCTCCTTAATATCAGTCACATTTTTCCAAAACTATTATTTTGTTCGAGATATTCCGAACAGCTGGTATTTTACCTATCACACAATAAACAGGCATAAGTTCTTTCATTCCCTCAACCAGGCTGACTTCATGCAGGATAGAAAAATTCGGTAGAATCTTTTGTAGTTCTGTTCCATTTTTAACTCCCCATGTGAATTTGGCATTGCTTCCCTCTATAGATTTTTCTTTCACATGTTTTACAACAAATGGTGACATAGTTTCGACCATTACAGTTACTTTCTGAAATGATTTTTCAATAATAGAAAACATTTTTCTGATGTCCTTCTCACACAAATACATAGTAAGTCCTTCAATTATTCCAGAACATTTTCTCCATGATAATCGATACCATCCACATAGGAATCATCCATTGCAGACTTTGCAATCTGATAGATCGGACCTGTTTCCAGAAGAAACTGCCGCCTTATCTTCATAGTCTCAGGCAGATCCACATTGTACCAGCGCAGATATTTTCCCTTCATCCGATAACATCTGGCATCCAGTCCGCATGCAATATTTACAACAACTGTATTTTCATGATTCTCCAAATATTGCCTGACCATCCGATCAGGAATGTCAGGTCATTGATGACGAGATCATCCTTGCTGCTGTCAACAATCAGAACTTCTGATCCATATGTATTCTGTTTTTAAGGCTGTGACCACTTCGTGCTCATGGCCTTATCTTATAAGAGCAGTATGCTCCCATAAGATAAAGCTACGAGATTGTGCCGTTCTTCCGCTCAGAAAATGCATTTTTCAGATAAGCTGCGCCGTCAGGAAGGGAAAACTGCCGATTCTATCGTGCAGTTTCCTCTGCTGACAATTCGCTGCTTCACAATCTACAGCTCCTTAAACTACCAAAAGAGAAAAAGCGGAATTAGCAGCATTAACGATAGCATCGCATTGATTTTAGTAATGTCATTTCTTACTATTTTAATAGGCATATGTTCACATTACTATTTACTAAAAGCCGTCCGCAGACAACTTAAATTTCCATAACGGAAAACTATTGGCTAAATTCATCCGACAATTCGGCCCAAAATTCAACGTCATCAGGCAGAATATGAAATTCTATCAGACGATCATGTGCTTGCCTTTTTGTGTTGTCTGTATAACTAATAGTAACCTTTCGCTCACTGACTTTAAAATTATTAGTGTTTGAATACAACACATTGTGATTTTCACGCAATTTTGACTGTGCTGAATCGATAGATAACAATACACCAAAGTCGTGAGTATAAACTGTGCATACAGCATCAGCTAAAAAGTCCTTTTCAGCCGATATATTCTTCAGTCGAAGAATAAGATAAAATACTGGAGTCAATAAAGCAATATAATACTTTGAAGAATATATCATAAGTACGACAAGTGCAACAATAAAGCAAAGGAGCATAAAAACAAGTCTCCCACACCCTTTTGCGTGTTGTTTGCCTTGTAATTTTATAATAAAAACCCGCTTCATTATCCTCACCTCTAAAACAAACTAACCTACCCATCCCACTCGGGATGGATAGGCGAATTTGAGTTCATTGTTACTGCCCCGAAAGCTGTGTGTCAATATCAATGATGGTGTCCTTACAACCATTGATAAACTGCTTAAAGCTGTCAACGCTGTCTGGCACTGTTTTGGTCAACAATGTCTGATATTCGTCGATATAGGTGGTAGCAGCTTTGTCATAAGCAGCACCCTGCCAATATGTAGGAAGATCACCCATTGTCTTGTCGATTTCAGAAGCAGCAGCCTGAAGCTGTTCAATTGCGTTCTGTATCTTAGTGATGCAGGCTTCGATACCTTCTCTTTCAACATAGATTGCCATTCTTTTCACCTCCTTTAAGGATAATATATAATAAAGTGTTAAACCTTGAGGTTTTTCACTTCACTACCGATGTTTTCATATCTATCAATAGCTTTTTGGAGCATATCACTAACCCCAGTGAGCTTCTTGACATATTTCTTCACGTATTCAGACCAAGTATCCTTATGTTCATCAAAGAATTTGGTACCAGTGTCTGTTTTCCATCCAGCCTTCAAATCGACTAAGGCCTCCGTGAGTTTTTTGTTGTCATCATTTAGATTATCAATAAGATCATCAATAGCTTCTTTTGCTTTTTTCAACTTATCAATATCATACGTAATATCTGCCATAATAACCTCCTTAGAATACGAAAGAAGGATCTATATTCAATGCCTCTCTCTTTTCCTGTTCGGCTTTTTCTAGATCATTCATATCTTTGTAGATTGTGTACTTAAATACATAGCCATCAGGACGATCAGGGAAAAGATTCTTCATGTATTCAGCAAGGTTAAGTGCTTCATCGAATTCCTTCAACGCTTTATGTGCCAATAGTCTATAAACATATCCTTCGTAGAAGGAAGGATTCATAATTGTAATGCGACGGAACTCCTTAGTAATTTCACGAAGAACTTTCTCCGCATCATCATCGCCACGGAAAGATTTTGCCTGAGCAAGATAGAATTTAGCAGAGGCAGCGTAGAACAATTCAGATTCAGAGGCAAGCATCTTCTCAGCAATGTAGATCACCTTGTCAAACTGTTCAGACTTTAAGTAGATAGTTGACAAAACAAACCCTAACTGCTGATTACTATAGTCTCCTTTGGCCGCACCTTCTAAACATTCGATTGCTTTTTCCACGTTCTTACCACGTAAGTAAACATCAGCTTCAAGAAGAGCGAAGTCAGTTTCGCGCTTATAATACGCGCCTGATTCCTTCAAGGAAGAAATATAATCAAGGGCATCCTGGTCTTTTTCAAAGCTTGTCAGCACCTTCAGCTTCAGATACGCGAGATTAACATCTTCCGGGAAACGATCAAGACCCTTTTCCACAATACCAATGGCATTATCGTAGTCTTTTTTTATCGTATATATTTCGGAGAGCATATCGTAGGCTTCGTAAACATCTGGCATCAACTTGTTGAGCTCATGCAATGTTTCCAGAGCTTCTGTCGCCTTTTGTTGATCAATAAAGATTTTGGCTTTTTCAAGGTAATACTCGCCGTTCATAGGGTCAAGCTTAATAGCACGATTAATATATCGAAGTGCTTGCACATAGTCCTGCTCATCAATAAATAGACCAGCAATCACATCATACATATCCGCTGTCAAATTGCCACACTCGTCAGCCTTGTTATAATATTTGACGGCCTCAATCTTATCTCCTTTAAGGTACATGATGTTTCCGATATCAAAAAGAACCGTCGATGACTTCTCATCAAGCATTAATGCCTTCTTGAAATTCTCAAGAGCGTCATCATATTTTTCTAAGCACGAATATACGTTACCTAAGTTAACATAGCAGTCAATATACTTAGGCGAATCTTTTTGTGCAAGCAAAAACTTTGCTAAAGCTTGCTCATATTGCTGTTGCGCCATTAAGGCACAACCTTGATTTATTAAATCAAGAGAATTTTCACTTACATTTTGCATTTCTCTTTCCTCCACATTAACAGTTTTCATCAAATAGTTGCTTCACGCTAAAATCATACACATCAAGAAGTGATATCTCATTGTATTCATCGGATGCTTTTAATTCGCCGTTTTCATAGGTATCGCCGATGATTTTTCCATATAAGGTAAGAATTTTTGTCTTATCGTCGTATTCATACTTGCTAATATTCTCATAGAGAACATTAAAGGCGAAAATAGCATCAGAGAGACCAACACGATCGTCGTGATAACTGTAGACCAAGCCACCATTTGCGAAGGTAATTGTTTCTCTTCTTCTCAGTCGATATTCACCGCCTGCGGAAATAATGTAAACGATTGCTGATAAGAAGGATAGCCCATATGGAAAGCCAAATGTCATAATCAGAAAAATGATATCGACAACATAACTACTAAGAAAAACAACATAAAGGATATTGGCCAAGCCTAAAATTACTGCTAAAATTCTAAGAAACCAAGTAAGTCCATAGCAGAATTTCACAATACCTTTTGCGTTTTTCACGTTGGCCTTTACAACCTGCTTAATCGCTTTCTTACGCTTACCATGATTAATTTCATAAGACTGCATAAATCACCCTCCTTACGCTGCTATATCAATAACAGTATCAATTATTTCTAATACAGTATCGTTAAAATCACCAACAGGGGAGGATATATTGAAATCTGTTCCACCAATATATTTCATGGTGTTCTTAAACTTATCATATCCAGAACTATCCGGCGTAAAGATTTTCTCAATCTGTGTTGCCTTTTTATAGTATTTGCCAGGAAGACCAGAGTACTTCTTAATCTTATTGATTGTTTTATATGTAGTATCTCCAATTTTATCGCCGATAATATCTTTCTTAAATAAATCAGTTCTTGGCATTGTTCCTGTAGGCCGTTTTGTGCTGAACAAATTCTTGATATTAAATGTCCATTTTCCACCTTTATTTCGGAAACCAATTTTTTCAAGGAATGTTCCCTTAAGGTTGGACTTTATCTTGGACGGATCATAAGTTGTTTTTAGTTCAAACTTTCCAGTTACAGGGTTTTTCACAGCCTGTCCGGATAATCCTGCAACACCGATTGTGCCAGAAACAACTGCGGTAATGTCTGCTGTAACGTGAACTACATCATATCCCGTGCCTACAACACCCCACACATCGTTAGCAGTTTTTCCACCCATATCGGTCTTGTCAATTGTATCACTGACACCACTGATGTTACCGTAATAACGAGCACGCCCCGGATCACCAGTTTCCTTTTCAACCTTCAGAGCCTTAACCTTATTATAGATTGAGAAACCTGAGTCAACCATCGTCATTACAGTACCAATAGTCGATGCAACTGCTGCAACCACCAGAGGAGCTGCAGCACCTCCCGTAGCAACAGCTAAAGCAATTGCAACAACCGTACCGGCAATTGCACCAACCACTGCTAAAGCGTCAAGTGCAATTCCCAAATAATACTTTCCTTCGCCATGCTTGAACCAGTCAACAATTTTAGTTCCTTTTTCCTGAACCCAGTCAAGGCCTTTCTTTATACCATTGCCGATAAAGCGAGTAACGGGATTCCAGTTCAGCATATCAACACAAAATGTTCCATACGCCCACTGACAAAATGCTTGCCATTTAGACTGTCTGTTTAATTCAAGAGCCTCGGTTGCAATGTATCTAACATCAGTAACAACACTTTTCTCTTCATACTCAATGTTTTCCGCAAGTTTTTCGAGACTTGAGGCCAGATCAGAATAGTACTTTTTCTTCTCTCTAAGCTCTTTAATCTTAGAGGATACAACACTCTTAGCATTTCCGATATTACCCTTGCTATCCGAGCCAGGTAATCCACTAAGCTTTTTAGAGACTTTTTTTTCAAGTTCCTCTTCGAAGTCTTCAAAATATCCAGAAACAGAACGAGCTTTTTTTGCCGCACTATTTATTTCTGAATAGTCAATTGTTATTTTGCCCATATTTTATTCCCACGGCAGAATTACTCCGCCTTGCTCCTTTATCTGCCTTTCGTAATCGGCTATTTTTCCGTCGTAGTAATCCATATTACCTTGACAACGATTTATCTCACTGGCCATATAGGAAAAAGCTTGTGAGAAATTATACTGATTTGTGAGACATTGCTTTTCTCTGTGATCTTCAATAGCATTGCATTTTCCGTTCAGGACAGAACTCATACCCTTAATGCCATTTTCTAATTCAGAGGTGCAATCATCTACTTTCTTTTTAATCTTGGAGTAGTAATCATCCATTTTCCAACCGTTATCATACGGTTTTCTAACAGCGTCTCTGCGGCTTTTATTAGTTTTTCTTTTGCTCTTTGCATCACGACGCCAGCTCTTTAATGTTTCTACTGAGTAAGCCAAGATTCTCGCCTCCTTTTCAATTAATAATCACTAAGGGATACACCGCCCTCTGATACACCATCCATCGCCTTAGCTGCATCAGTATCGGCTTGAATGTATCCTTCTTCTGCGACAACGATATCCTCATATAAATCCCAAAGACCATTTTTAATATCTGCAACCTGTTGTTCAAAAATTTTATACTTTTTTTCGAACTCATTTCGACCTTCGCCAACCCAAGCATCGTACAGATTATTAATAGCTTTGTCCGCCTTTGCGATAGCACCTTCCAAGGTCTCAGCAAGATTCTTGGCTGCTTCTGCCGATTCTGTAAAGGCACTAGTATCAAGTTTGAAATCAAATTGACCTGCCATCCGTCTATTCCTCCTTTGCAAAACGAATCTTTACAATTTCTGTTTCACGCAGATAATATCCCTGAGATGCATCGATAGGTTTCTTATTGGCTCTAATAAATGCAGCCGGAATATCAAACACTTTATGTTCGGCAAGATTAGTAAAGATCATTGCGTTCTTATTTTCTTTTAGCTTCTTAAGAAGATCCCCGCTTGAATATCCAATTGCCTCGTCATTAATACCACCAAATACAAGCATTACCTTCATGGCCTTATACTTCGTAACAATCGAAGTATACATAGACATGAGCTCCTTTGAAGTAGAAATGTATTCAATGGCGTTTGTGTTATTTATAAGCACAAACAGTAACGGCTTATTGTCGAGGACCTCAAGACCTTCTTCCAACACCTCGGAGTATCTCTCTTCGAGTTGGCTTGTTACATCCTCAAAGATCGTGCTCAACATAGAGTAGTCAATCGAGTATTCTTCCACAAAAGGTTCATCTGCATATCCCATAAGATCTCTCGAAAGAGAGTCTATGATATATACATCAGCCGGTCGGTCAAAGTAACTCATCTTTATTTCGTTAATTAGTGCTTTTTCAAAGCCGATCATATTCGTCGTCAGCTTTCCGACAAGTGCAAGCTGCGGCATAGATGTAATATCAAAGTAAACAGGCTCAACCTGCTGGTAGTTAAGAGAAACTGCAATCTGATTCTGAACATTAACCGCAAAGTTATCATAGATATAAGACTGATCAAGGATATCCGGAACCTCAGGAATGCGTTTAGCTCTCAAGCCGACATTACGGTCATTTTGCTCGGCAATAAATGCTTTAATTGCACTTATTCTATCAACCTCTTTTTCTCCATCAAAACTCAAATATGTTTGAGCTTCATAGATAACTTTATTAAAACAAACGAGAACACGTCCAGGTATATTGCTCGGTTCAGTTCTGCAGCGATCAAAGAGATTAGAATACTCCGAATTATCATTACACGTAAGTGCAATATGGTTTGCAAAATTTGACATATACTTATACCCGAAACCACTTGTAGTGGTCGCGGTAACAATTAAGGAAATACCATAAGTAATGCCTTCGCGTGCAATGAACAGGAAATCATCTTCATATTTATCCGCATACAGTTCTCTAAAAACAGCAAAGTTCTCAAGGATCACGTACAGATGTGGAATGTCGTTGTAACCAGCTTCATTATACGAAGATATGGAGCTGACACCTACAGACATCAATTTCTCTTTTCTAGCATCTAATTCTTGTAAGAGGAGCTTAAATAAATTCTTCAACTTTTCCTCTTCAGAAGAGAGGACAACACCACCAACGTGATTCAATTTCTCGAAATTCTTAAGAATCATTGAACCCAAATCAATAATGTAAAAACTTGCCTCATTAGCCCTCTTTTGTGACGCTATTTCTCTTACAATAAGCTGAAGAAGATTGGTCTTACCAGTTTGGGATGCTCCCACAATAATTGTATTGTCAGCATCAAAATCGAAATACGCTTCACCCTGATATTGTGTGTCCGGATCATCGTAAATACCAATAGGATAACTATTGCCTTTTACCGCCAATTCCTTTGGCACCGAAATAGACTTCTCCAAAGGAGGTAGACAAATGTTAGGTAATCTCTCGATGCCTTCCTTCTGACTATAGAGATTTACATATTCGACAATGGCATCCAACTGTGTGGTGTTTATTCCATCTGCCTGTTTGCGTTTCTGAACGTAAACAGGAGTTCTCTTGCCGCAAGAGGAAACACTTCTAATCGAAAATTCCTTAATAGCGTTATCGTCCATCTTTTCGGGAGCACCGCTGTATGCAGACTGAAATAGTTCGAAGATTTCATTGTTTCCTACCTGCAAATATGCGCGACCTGGCTCTTTGATTTCGGATGCCAATGGCGATTTAATAACCTCGTTACTATCTTCCTGGCTCTGAACCTTGAGACACAGCTTGAACTTGGAGTTACTCCAAATTTGCTCATTCACCTGACCGGAAGGTTTTTGTGTGGCAAGAATAAGATGAACACCTAAACTTCGACCAATACGAGCCGTCGATATAAGTTCCTTCATAAATTCAGGCTGCTCGGCTTTTAATTCAGCAAATTCGTCAACTATCACTATCAAGTGAGGTAACGGAATTTTCACTTCTCCGCCTTTAAATTTACGTATGTATTTATCAATGTGATTTACTTCTGCCTCTGCAAATAGTTTCTGTCTCTTTTGTAGTTCTGCCTTAATCGACTTCAAGGAACGGTCAATTTCCTTACCATCGATATTTGTTATGGCACCCATCAAATGTGGAAGGTTCTTAAATTGATTAACCATACCACCCCCCTTAAAGTCGATGATTACAAATCCCACTTCATAAGGATGGAACAAGGTAGCCATAGAAAGAATGTACGTCTGCAAGATTTCAGACTTACCAGAACCGGTAGTACCTGCCACTAGACCGTGAGGACCATGTGCCTTGTCATGCAGGTCTAAATATACCATGCCGCTTTTTGATACGCCTAATGGTGCGGCCATAGATTTATATACTTCAGAAGTCTTCCATCTTTCTTCTAAGTTAATGTCATCTACCGCCAAAATATTTAACATTTCGAACATTGAAATGCTCTTTGTTAAAGTGCCTTCCAGTGAGATTTCCTCACTATAAACTGGAGCCATTAAATCCACTATCTTCTTCGCATCCTCAGTAGAGAGAGGGGTGTAGGTGAACTCTGTAGCTTTACTATTATCTTCTGTCAGCATAAGACAGCCGGAATTTGCTCCAGTTAAGGAAATCAACCTTTCGCAACCCAGCGGGATATCCGCTGTTGTTGCGCCAAAGAAAACAAAAGTAACACCTAAATCCTTTGCTTTCCCAACAAACTTAGAAATCGGATGACTTTTGAATCCGTATTCGTCAAAAAGGAAAATGACAATATGATTATCATGTTTTTTTGTTTGCTGGCGAAGTGTCAATTCCTTATACAGATATTCAAAAACGATATTTTTACTCTCATCGTCTGTAACTACAGTTTTAATTTTTTGCTCATCGACAGATACTTGAGGCAACATACGAAGCCAATAAATCTTATCTGCATTACTTTCCTGAGCAACAAACACCATCTTGACATCCTTGAAATACTGACGAGCTGCAATATCAATAATTGTGTTCTTAAATATGTTGTATCTGTCTTCCAACGCACCAACAATGCCCACCGCATTTACATCCTTAAAGTTACACACAATCGGGGCACTATTGATATATCTATACTCGTCACACAACTGCTCAGGAAGCACCTGCAGTTCATCGTCTATTTCAAGTTTTTCCTGTTTCTTATACTTGATGTGTCTCTGAGCCTCTACTGCGCCCTCCCCAAGCTTGACAGACAAGAAATCTTTGTCTTCAGGGGTTCTATCAAAAAGACTTGGTGAAAAAGCTTCAAAACGTCTGGTTTCTTCGTCTTGAGAAATATAAATGCTATCAAGAGCTGCTTTCTCATCAGCTCTGCAGTTCTCTATGTCTTTACGCTTATTAGAAATATAAGCATTGTACTTTTGGATTCTCTCCTCACTGCTCTGCTTATATTCTTTATTGCCCTGTTTAAGGGTGAGTACTGAAGTAAAGATTGCCATTCCTGCAGAAATAACAGACATAATGATCATAGCGCCACCGAAGAAGGCCATGACACCTGCAGCAACAAGCATACCCATGGAAGGGAGAAGTCTTGTCAGCAGATTGTTTTTAGGCTTCTGAGGTGCGGCTGGAGGATCGAGGATCTCGATATCATCCTTACATACAACAGTTTTAATGCGTGTGTTGCGATTGAACTTTGGATATTCTCCTTTTGATGGCATATCCAAAAAACTAAGGGAATTGATCTTCATCTCAGGTCGAATCTGTGTCCAAATCTTATTATACTTGAAGTAGAAGAAATAATCAGAGATGGAAAGAAAGTCTCCATCCTTAATAATGTCTTTATTCTTTGCCTTTTTACCATTGATATAAACACCATAGGTTGTCTTTTGGATATCAACAACAAAGCCTTCGGACTTTTTATTAAGAACGAGAGCATCATCCTTGACATACTCGCCACCTATTGCAATATTGCAGTTTACTGAGGCTCCAATAGTTAATGATGTTGTTCCGGATATGTCGATAATTCTCTCATATTTTTTCTTTCCGTCATCAAAGTCAATTAAGAAATCCATAGTAAACACAAGGTTATCAGATTCCTGGTACTTGATTTCCAGTACATCACCATGAACCAAATTTTTAGTCATCAGCTTTCTAATATCTCCGACAGTCAAATACAGATTATCGGAGCAATGAACAGACCACTCGTTTCCGTTTTTCACGAATAGCAGTTCAATCTGCCCAAAGAAAAATTCTTTGCGAAGGCGAATATCACAATCTACACCTGTTCCTACTTTAACCTGCTGAGCATCGGGAGCAAGCTCAATTTCCTTATAGATGGTATTACTTGAAAGCGTAATTTTATATCTATTCATTCAACTTGCCTCCTATTCTGTAAAATTAATGATACTTCCGTTACGCAGTCCAAATTCTGCTAATGTTTTATTGCCTTTTAACAATGCAATTGGATTCTCCATCTTCAAATAACAATTTTTAATATCAGAATTATCAATGCCTAGTTTATACGCTATATTTAGTCCGTTAACAAGATCATTTGCAGATATATCTAATGGCACTTCAATGTCAACTGTAAATTCTCTTTGAACAATATTCAGAATAATAATTGCTGTTTCTTTATTCATTACAAGACCTCCTTACATAATTAGGAATGACATTCTTTGAATACTGCTTTCTTTTGCAATCTCTGCAATTTTCTTTTCTTCGCAATGATTAAAATGCTCCACATAATCACTTACTGTAAACTTAAGAGACACATTTGGACTTATCAAAGCATTAGTTTGTTCTTTCTCAAAATCATTACAAATAAAAATATATTTATCTGCTATCACTCCATTAACATTACTAACCAATATATTAGTTGCAAGAACAGATGCTAATGTCTGCTTAGTAATAATCAGAACTTTATCCGCATGATTCAGCAATGCTGCTTTATCTTCGTCAAAAGTTGTGTCTGCATCAACAATAATAAAATTATAATCTCCACTTTTTTTAGCGGACATAATTATTTTTTCGTATACCGAATAGTTCAATCCTAACGACATTAATGATGCTTTAAAAGGTGGTAAATAACTAAATGTCTCTTTTCTTATTACATGTTTTAATTCTGCATATACATCCTGTGTTGATGTTGCAAGCCTCGTATACACATCAGATGTTGCAATCACCGAATGATTATCTAACATATGGTGATATGCTTGTAAATGTGCAGCATTTATATACAGCACTCTCTTATAATTCTGTGCTAAACAAGCTGCTACTCCCATAGCCACAGTCGTCTTTCCAACACCACCTGCTGCAGATGTAACCAAAATAATCTGTGTTTCCTTCTTCTCTACAGCAGCAATATTTAATGCCCCTGTGCTTTTCCCAATAATCTCATTGAAGATTTCCTTAATGCTTGTATACTTAAAAATCTGGTTTACGTTTAGTTCTCCCGTACTGCCTTCATCATACTGCTCCATCATTACAAAAATGTTTTGAATATTATGTCTCTGCAATGATGAATCATACAAGTCGTCAGATATAATCAAAATTTCAGCATTCTGCGGTCTGGAAAAATACTCATCAAAATATGCTCTATCAGTAATAATTTCTAAATCTATTTTATTAAAAAAATCTGTTACAAACTTAAACTGAAGCGGCACTATATAACTTGCGTCTTCGTCTGCGATAATCACTTTCGGTCTTGCCATTTCTCACACCTCTTTATACAATCTGAAAATCACTGTCTGCCATGCGGATTATATCTCCACGATTAATCTGTGCTTTCTGTCCCGGATTCAATCGAACTCCATTTACAAATGTTCCATTTGCACTTCCTTCATCATTGATGTAATAAATACCTGTCCGATTAGTTATGCGGCAGTGTTTTCTGCTAATCATCCTATTGAACGGAATTACCATATCTACCAATTCCTGTTTCTTGCCTATTACTGCATCATCACGATCTATTACCAGTTCAAAATGACTCGGTGCATTCATGGCAACAAGTTTAATTGAGCCATTAGCGCTTGTTCCCGGCATCATCTGGCTTCGTGCCTCTGATCTTACAATAGGTGCCGTCCCTACTCCTCTGGATTTGTTGTACACATCCTCAAGTGACATTGAGCCATTACACAAATCCTGTACGAACTGGTCTAATCTCGCATTTGAAGATGTAATTACCTTATCTGCCAGCTTTACAATGCTTGATCTTAATTCACTTTCAAATTCTGCATAGCTGTCAAATGCTCTGACACTCAACGGCAGATATACCAGTTTTACCTTCAGTGTATTCTGCTCTACAAATATTTTATCCCATGACAGATCTATACACTGACACGCCAGAAACCCATTATTTCTTACTTCAATCACACTTGCAAAAAGATTAATTATAACATTAATAAGTGTATCCGGACTTATACCTACAAGCATAGAAGACATTGGTCTGTATTCATCAGTCACATAATACAAATCAACTAACCCATTCCTTGTCATTTTCATGCATTTTATAAATATGCCATTATTCTGGCTCTGCAATACCTTATAATCGGTGTTCACAAATTGTGAGCTATCCTTTAGTATGTATTCAAAATTATTACCACACATAACTTCTGAAATCACATCATTATCTTTTAATGTATACATATCCTACCCTCTTCCTAAATGCTGTTTGCCACAAGTAAACACTTAATCTGCATTAAATATTTACTTCTAACAAATAGCTTATGATTTCTGCACATTTTGTGCAGAAATCATAAGATCCTATTTTATTTTGCAGCCTTAAGCTTTCTCTTTTTAAAGAAAACTATTACTCCAGCTACTCCGCCAATTACAACAACGGTTCCCGCAATTGAGCCATAGAATAATGCCTTGTTAGCAAACCAACGTACAAATATGTTGGTTGATACAGTCACAGCATTGTTAAATTTATAAGAGCTTGTAAAATCATCAGAATTAGTATCTGTGACATTTCCAGCCTTATCAGTCACCACAAATCTTACATTCTGAGCATTAGAGCTTTCTTTTAATACAAATGCACCATCATAGTTATTTGCATCAGCACTAAAGTCTGTAATGTTATCTGTTTCTTTGTCATTCACATAAACCTGTACGGACGCAAGTCCAATCGTGTCATAGACTGTGTATTTAACTGTCTGCTCTGTTGCATTGACAATAGAATTCTCCAGACCAGTAACACTCGTAATCTCCGGTGCTGTGCTGTCTACTCTAAAGAGAATTGTTTTGTCATCATAATTATTATTTTCAGGGCTGTTTCCTGTTGCATCCCTAGACGATACTGCAATCTTATAAACTCCATCAGATGCAAAATTGTCCTTTGCAATGGTATAAGAATACTGATACCATCCACTTGAACCTGTTGCTACAGTCTCATTTATTTCCGGAGATACACTATAATCAAAATCGTCAAGAGGTTTGCCATCTCTTAGGATTTCAATATCAAGTGAATCTTCCACTAATCTGTCAGCATTATACTCAGTGATAACTAAATCATCATCTACACTCTGTACATATGCTCCGCCATCTCCAATAAGATAAACAAGGAAATCGTTATATTCATACACTGAGCCAAATCTGTTGACTGTAAATGTAATACTCTTGTCAACTGAATGTCCCGCCTTATCCTTTAATGTAGTTGTAATCGTGTAGATTCCATCATTTTCAGCAATCTTATCAAAGGTATCAAATTCACCATTTCCACCAGTTTCATTGGTAGAGATATGACCAGTAATAAACTTATCTGTTACATCTACATTCTTATCTGCATAGCTGGTTCTGTACATTTTGACTTCACATGATTCAAAGTTGGTATCATTAAAGCTTACTGCCGGAACCACCTCATCTTTAAATGCTTTACCATCTGCTTCCTGACCATTAATTGTAATACTTGCCTCCGTTATCTCTGTGTCAATAGTCATTTGTTCTGATGTATATTCCTGCATTGCATTAGATGATTTATCTGTATATGTTATTCCTACAGTGTAATCTCCATCTCCAGAGATTGTGAATGTTCCTGTGTGTACATCTGTACTATTATCAGTCCAGTTTGCATTTACTGCAGTTGCTACACCGTCCCTTGTTACTGTAATCTGTACATCATCAGAATAGAAGTTTGCTTCATTGATAGTAACAGTTGCACTAATATCTCCATCATAATAAGCAATTCCATTTGAAGTCTGTACTGGAGTACTGTACTGAACCTCCGCTGTTGGTGAAATATTGTCTACAATAATTCTCTTTGTATCCCGCAAATAATCAGATTCGTTATTTGCCCTATCAGTTGCTGTAAAGTTTATCGTACCATTAAACTGATTATTAGCAGCCAACGCTTCCCTCGGTATTTCAAATATTACTGTACCTGTTGCACCTCCATTCGAATTTGTGATGGAAGAGGCATCAACTATTGCATCTACCAGTTCTGCATTTACTCCACTTACTCCATCAGCTTTTACATAACTATATTTCATAGAATTAATTCCTGAAATATTGTCAGTTACAGTAATTGTAACTGTAGCTTTAGAATTATAGAATCCAAATGTAACAGTATTCAGAATAGTGTCTAAAATGCTGTTGCTATATGTCACATTCAAATCTGTAGGCTTTGATGTATCAACTGTAAAATATTCTGTTGCATAATCATCTGCCTTTAATGTAGCCAGATCTGTACACTCAATATCAAATGTATAATTGGCATCCCCCGGATATGTAATGGTCAGAATATTATCATCCCCATTTTTTGTCCAAGCTGATACCGAATATAGACCACTAGCATTTATTTCATTGCCTGATACATCTTTTGTAACTACCGTGTATTTTGCAGTTGCCTCGTTAAAGTTATGTTCTTTTACAGTAATTGTTGCAGTCTGTGTTGATGAGAAGTATTTTCTCTGATGATTTTCAACATCCGTCATTGTATTTACAGGACTTTCATTCGCATACTTTACTTCTATAACCGGCTTAGTTGTATCAATAACCTTGGTTGTAGATGTATATGTATTCATCTGGTTATTACTTCTGTCCTTATATTCCACTAAAAATGTGTAATCACCATCTTTTGAATGATCTGTTGCTGCAGAAATTGTCACTTTTCCAATATGTACATCTGTGCTTGTATCTGTCCATACTGGTGTTATCTCTGTAAATGAGCCATCATTTTTCTTTACCTTAACTTTGACGTCTTCTTTGTAGAAATTCGCCTCCGTAATTGTAAATGTAGCAGTCAAATCCTGCTTATAATAATCCTTGCCATTGTAAGAATTATCTGCTGCAGAGTATTCAACATTCATCGTAGGTGCTATTGTATCTACTACAATCACATTATTAGTGTCTGTCAATTTATTGCTTGAATTATTATAATTGTCCGTCGCAGCAAAGCTTACCGTACCTCGTATCTGGTCAGCCACACTCTTCGGAAGAGTCACTGTCGCAGTATATTTTGATTTATCTGTAGAGTCCTGCTTCGCTGTAACTTTTGTTTCAGCATATTCTGCTACATTTGATTCACTTGCCCCAGATTCCTTTAAATAACTCCATGTAAACTCTTTAATACCAGAAATACTGTCATGTGCAGTAAATGTTACTTCTACATTTGGATTATAGTATCCAAATGTAATATTATTTAAAATCGTCTGCATTATCGGATTTGAGTATTTTATGCTCATTTCTGCTGTATTCGGAGCTGTTCTATCAACAATAAATTTTGAACTCTTTACCTCAGCTGCCTTGTTCATTGCTAAATCCGCATAATTAAATGTTAATTCATAAATTCCATCTACAAATTGTTTATCAATTGTTGCTGTATGAGCATCACCTTCTGTTGCCCATACACATGATCTTAGATACTGCTGTAAATCATTAGTCCTTACCGCTTTTCCATTAATATCCTTTGCCGTCACATCTAATTTAAGATCATCTGCTCTGAAATTACGTTCTGTTATCTTAACTGTTGCAGACTGTGGACTCTGTGAATCCTTATAGTCTTTGAAATCAAACTCTATCTTTGGAATAGTTTTATCCACGACAATTGTTTCAGATGTATAGGCAGTCATTTCCTTTCCTGAGCGGTCTTCATAAGTCATAGATACTGTATATTCAGCATCATCAGAAAGTGTAAGCGTTGCCTGATATTCATCAGAGTTTTCTGTATCGGTCCATGTTACACTCTGTTTTTCAGCCGAACCGTTGTTTTTAGAAACTGTAATAGTTACGTCCTCTGAATAGAAATTTGCCTCTACTATCTTAAAAGTGACTTCAACATCATTAGAAAAATAATGTTTTTCTCCAACAATCTGATTTGAACCATCATTATTTTTTAATTTGTATTCTACTTTCTGTGTTGGTGCAATTGTATCAATAACAAATACGCCATCGTCTGTGTATGAAACAGAGTTATTTCCTGCTTTATCAATTGCTGTAACCTGCAGATTACCTCTAAGCTGTTCAGCTTTGTTTCTTGGCAATGTCAATGTTGCAGAATATTTATTCGGGTCATCCTTATCTACCTGTGCACTTACCGTTCCATTATCAGATTCCAAATTAGAATTACTTGCACCATTTTCCCTTGTGTACTTCCAATCAAAATGATCTACTCCGGAAGTTACATCATAAGCTGTAAATGTTACTGTAATATAATCACCATAATACTTGACAGAATCCTTCTCCTCCACATCCGGGAAATCTATATTCAAATTATATGGAGCAATCGTATCAAGTTTCAGATTACTTATCTCAACCTTTTTTGTAATATTACCTGTAGCAATTTCTTCCAGATATATATAGTGGCTGAGCGATGCCCCTTGATCCTTTGCCTCAGTTTCACCAAATTTTACAGAGTCTTTGAAGGAAGGTTTATCTTTTGTCAACTCATCTGCTCTGATAATGGAATATCCATCTGCTGGCTTAACTACCAATGTTGTATTATACCAATCATTTTCTCCATTTGGGTTTATTAACTCAGTCTCCAAATCATCAGCAGCATATATTTTATATGCTGAAGTAGGTGCCTCTGACATAGAAATCTTCAATGTATAGGATGTACTATCTGCTGGATAGTTCGCTTTACTCCACCATCCTCTTTTACTATATTCTGCCTTATCAGCTTTCACCGTCACATTCAAAATTCCGTTGCCAGCTTCAAGTGATTCCATCACTTTGCTATAATCAGCAATAGAAATCACTCCTGATTTACTGTCAATTCTGAGACCTAAATCAGAACCATTTTTAATGCTATAAGAGATTGCACCCTTATCCTTATCTTCTTTCTTCACAGCTATATTCTCAGTTATTCCCTTGGCGTTTCCTAATATGTATTCAATTGTATTCTCAGGGAAAGAAATCCATTCTCCAGCTGCGCTTTTTCCTTTCACATATAACACATGTTCAATTATACATTCATTGTAATTATCATTTCCAGAAAGAACTGCTTTAATCGTAATTTTACCTGCGCCCTTTACAACCAGTACTCCTGTCTGCGAATCAATAGCTGCTATTTCGTCGTCGCCTTCGTCAAAGGCAACACTATATGTAATCGTTCCACCAGCTTTTTTTTCTTTATCTGTGGCTGTAAAAATAAATTCTTTTCCGGCTTCCATTTCAGCCTGCGTAATTTCAACACTAGTTTCCTCTCCAGTGTATTTATCAAAAGATATTACCTGTGATGCCTTTGCCAAATATACATTGTATGGTGCAACTGCATTTTCTGCCTTTATAACATCTACATTTTTATCATCATAGTATTGTTTAGTAGCTTTTACCCAGACGATATAAGAACCAGCATTTGTTATTGTAGGAATTGTTGTATCCCAAGCATCTGGATTTGCAGTCTGACTTCCATCATCCAACTGATAATATAATGTGTAATCTCCCTGATTTTCAACTTTGACTGCCTCCTGAGCTTTTCCGTTATAAACACCATCTAATCCTGTTACTTTTAAATCTCCCAAATTAATTTTCGCATTTGAAATTTTAGCTGTTACAGTCTTTTCAAAATCATTATAATTATCTCTTTGTACGACTAATTTAACTGTATACTCACCGACTGCCAATTGTTTAGGAATATCCTGACTTCCTGTGCTTTTACCATTTACATACCATGTTACAGTATCCTTTTCATCAAAAGCACCTGTCATTAAAACCAATTCCTGCTCTGTCGCTTCTTTATATTCTACCTCTTTGGCTGTAATGTCTATTCCTGTTATATCACCTTTATTTATTTTCGCAGTTTGTTCGCCAGATAAATATGTACTGTATCCATCTTTTGTAATTTTCACATACACAGGATACTCACCAGCATTGGTCTCTGACGGACAAGTATCCACCCATGTGTTTCCATCCCTAGAATATTCAATAGCTACATTCTCTGTTGCAACTGAAACACTAACTAAATTCTGTGGTTCTCCGTTATAATCTGCATTAAGCACTTCAATGCTTACTCCTTCAATATCTGGCGTAGATTCTGGTTTAGATTCAGCTGTTAATTTCACAGAAAAATCTTGTGTATCAGAAGTTACATCTGCTTCATTTATAGTAGTTGTATCTGTCGTGTATCCTTCTTTTGATACTGATGCTGTAATAATAAGATCATCATAATAATTAGATGACTCTAACACTTCAATAGTACCATAACTGTCTGTTTGGCCACTTTGATTGATTGTTTGAAAATTATTAATGCCATTTTCCTTTTCCTTAATTGTGTATGTAACTGTAGCACCATTAATAGCAACACCATCTGCATCTGTTACCGTAATAGTCACAAAGCCCTTGTGCTTATCCGTCTGTGCGCTTACTGTTACTCCGGCTGGTGGGAATATTGATACAATCATCAATAAAGCCATAATGAACGCTAATCCCCTCTTTCGGAAATTTCTTTTGCTCATTTCCTTCATTTGTTAATTCCTCCATTCTATTTGTATGATTACTCTCTTATGTATTTTCTGCTATATAATAGATGCGCATTCAGTGAGAATACAATAATAAACAAGCACAAATACCCCATATATGTCGAACTCATACTAAGTAAGCATGATGTTATCATCCCCAGAATACCTAGGACGAATACTATGTCTGCCACCGATACTATACTGTTTGAAAATATATAGCATTTTCTCTGAGTCTTCCTTGTTTTCTTTTTTGTTAAATAAAGATATATCATTATTCCATATCCCAAAAATCCACTCATCCAGAACACAATACCAATAGCAGCAGTGACATACCTTGCATAACAGAAAGTATCACTATTAGTAATTGGCATAAACAGGAATGTACTTGGAAATATGATTAAACAGAATTCTGAAATAATAAAATACATATTTATCTTATTTCGTTCTCTCATCAAATCACCTCTTCCGTATGTACTATGATTACTTCTTCTAATATTTTAATAGTCACAGAAGATAGTTCGCGATTTCTGATATTATTCTCATTCCCCAATGAAGCAGTTTCTCCTGATTCATCAAGTAAGCCCGTCGCATCCTGATCCACCAACAACCCAGTGTCTTCAATTTCTCGTTCTTTCACTAAATTCTCGTTCAACAACCCAGTTTCTTCATTCTTGTTCCCAGGTTCGCCAATACCCTCCATAGTTCTAGTCAGTTTTCCTCTATCTAGATTTTTCTTGCTTGCCTTATACGATTTATCTCCTGTTTTCTCATTGTTCTGCCTCATTTGAGCAATTGATTTTCTGGCATTATGACCTGACAAGTCACCAATTACATTTGGTATTTTAAAAACAAACCAAAATATAATTGCTATTACCACAAACAATACAGCTAAAACAAATGAGATAATTGAAAGTGTATGTAATATCTCTGCCATTTTTACTTCCTTTCCTCTATATTAGTGTATGTTCTTTCAATTGCTTCTTTGTATGTTTCATACTTATCAAGAATCTCTGATTGAAGTACTTTTGACTGTTCTTTTTGTACTGTCAGTTCATTTGTTCTTTTGTATATATCATCGTACAAATCCAATATTCTCTGTCTATCAACATTAACCTGAGCCATACTTGCTCTTTGATCATAAAGAAGCATAAACACACTGTTATATAATGTCAGCTGATCATATGCACCGGCATCTTTTACAGAGTTAATAGCGTCATCTATCACGGTAAAAATCTCATCATAATTCTCTTTAGATGCTTCTTCCACTGTGGTCGTATTTAATATGTACTTTTTATAAAAAGAACATATCTGGTAATAACAGTCTGACATGGTCTGCTCTTCAAATCCTGTTGCACTCTGATAATTTTCATTAAAGAAAGGATAGGCTTTCTGTACTCTGGTCGAAAAGCTATAATCACCATCATTATTGTCTGTATAGTAATTGAAATAAAGCATACCAATTATGTAATTTAATTCCGACACATCAGAGCTTGTCGCATCTAATTGATCCTTATTTGCATTATATACAGCTAAAAAATCATCATTCTCCTGTTTACTGAAAGTTCCTTCATCCTGATAAGCTTCTATCATCTTGACATATGCGTCAGTCCTGTCAGGATATATTTCAACTGCGTTTTTATAATTATTTATCTTGTCATCTAACGATGAAGCTGTTGAAGTTGATATCAATGTTTCATAATCACTATTATTCATTCTTGTTGAAACGATGTTACACACTACTCCTGATATAACCATTACAACCGCCAATGTAACTGATGTTATGAAACAGTTTAATTTTCTTTTCTGTTTCCTTTTATAATCTCTTGTAATTAACTCAGGATGTTCCAAATCGTACAAAAGATCCTGACAATTCTGATACCTATGTTCTGCTGCCGGCTGAACACACTTATCTATTATCATTTCCATGCCTTCTGAAACTTCCGGATTCCACATTCTTACTGGAGCATATGCTTCTCCGGTTCTAGGATCTATACCTGTCAGAAGATGATGCATTGTCATTCCTAGTGCATAAATATCTGATCTTGCATCTGTCTGACCGCTATACTGTTCAGGTGGTGCATATCCTTTTGTTCCAAGCACTGTTGTATCCGCCAGACTCTGCTCCTTATATTCTCTAGCTATACCAAAATCAATGATTTTTATATTACCTTCCGGTTTTAACATGACATTTGCAGGCTTCATATCACGATATATAATCGGAGGCTTCTGCGAATGTAAATATGATAATGCATCACATAACTGTTTAGCCCATCCAATCACTAATTCTTCAGGCTGTGCACCATATTCTGCCAATATCTTATCTAGTGATTCGCCTTCTATATAGTCCATTACTACATAAATAGTAATGCCATTATCTATAATATCTACTATTCTTGGAAGGGATGGATGATCAAGTCGCTTCATCATGTTTGCCTCAGCAAGAAGACTGTTTACAACTATTTCATCATTTTTCCCGCTTCCTTTTTTTTTAATTTCCTTTACTGCCCACTGTTTATTGAGATGAGTATCCATAGCTAAATAAACAACAGACATACCTCCATGTCCTATTTCAGTAAGTATTTCATATTTGCCATCAATAACAGATCCTATTTCAGCCACGTCTCATTCCCCTATTCCGCCTTGATTAATACAACCGAAATGTTATCCCTTTCATTTCGTTGCTTTACAAGTTCAATTAAATATTTCGCATTAGAGTGCATCGCATTTTTGTTAATTAAATTGATAGGGTTTAGTGATTCCACAATTTCTTTTTCCGTAATCTCATGTCTAAATCCATCTGAACAGAGCATATACGCTCCCTTTTCCACCTTTTCAACCAACACCTCTGGTTCTAATATCTCTGAAGCACCTACACATTGAAGGAGCAGATTTCTTCTTTTATCAGTCTTTGCTTGTTCTGCTGTCATGGTGCCTTTTCTAATTTCTCTTGCTATAAATGTCTGATCGCAGGTAAGTTGCTCTAACTTATTTCCTATATGATAGAGTCTGGTATCTCCCACATGTACTGTCACATATTCGTCTCCAACAAATAATGTCCCTGTGAATGTGGTTCCCATCGTAATATTATTTTTCTTGGCATACTCGATAATCTTGATATTTAAATCCTTAAGCATGAGCGACCATTTACCACCAATTACATGCAAATCCAAATTTTCTAATTCATAAGGCAGTTCCTTGTTGTACCATTCTGAAAATTTCCTTATAACTGTTGCACTTGCAAGTTCTCCCTTTGCAAGACCTCCCATTCCATCACATATAACAGCCATCAGCACTTCTCCGCCAGAATAAGTACCATGCTTAAATAACACGCTGTCTTGATTTGTTTCTTTTGCGATGCCAATATCTGTATCAGCTGTAACTGTAAAATGCATTTTCCTTCTCCTTTGGTTAAATCCTAAACTCAAACTCCTCATTTGCTAACCTAATAGCGTCTCCATCATGAATTTCCGTTTCCTGTTGTGCCGGTATCGGAGTTCCATTTACAAATGTTCTATTTTTAGAGTTAAGATCTACAATAAAGTATCTTCCACCCCTAGCAATAATATCCGCATGGCTCCTGCTTACCATATTATTGTTAGCAACAAAATAATCAGAATAACTTTTTTCTTTGCCAATTCTAAATACAGGTTTATTAATCAAAAATGTTTCATTCGTCAACAATCTGTACATTGACGCATAATGTATCTGTTCACATTGAGTATTCAACAAACCCGTTGCTTCTTCGTCATAATTATTCAGTAGTCCCGTGTCTTCATCAGTAGCATTCAGCAATCCTGTTGCCTCTTCATCTGCAAGCAGTCCAGTTGCTTCTTCATCTGCATTGTCCCTGCCATAATGTTCATAATAATGCTGTGGCTTATCTGTCATAAATCCACTCTGTCCTACATTGTGCCGCTTAATTGTATTTACAACACTTCTATCTTCACTAAAAATGTATTTTTCAATTTTTTCAGCATCATAGGATATCAGAGACTTCAAAAAATATACATATCTCGATATATATTCTGTATCTGGCTCCTCCATTGTTTTCGAAGCATATATAATCTGTTCCATAAACCCTAATACATCAACTTCTTTTTTATCATTAGTAAGAGGCAAATATATAAATTGTAGTTCCTTGGTTGTCTCATTAATAAAGACATAATGTATATCCCAGACGATGTTTCTCAATATCAATGAATTCAAATTGGCTTTCTGTGTTATATCTATAACCTGCTCCATAATGAAGAAAAAATCATACTTTGATATTGGTTTCTTCAACCTGTCAAACAAACTGATTCCAATAGGTCCATAGAATTCTATACAGTTTTTCTTCTTTGCCTGTACCTTTAAAAGACCTCTAATATATTTACTAGAGAAGAAATCTAACTGGCGTTCATCAATTACTTCTTTAAAAGCGAGTTTTACTTTTACCTCTAACTGGCAATCCCTACCCTTAACTTTATATCTTGCCATGATTTTTCACCTACTTCATATCAATTAGATTGCGTAGAACTATATGTTCTGCACACTAAAAAATAATCACTTTAATAGATAAATCGTATCAAATCAATAGTTACTTGTCAACGAGATTTGTCGAAATATAACAAATTGTGATGACATAAAATCAGTAAAAAAGAACAAAATAACATTTTTTTAGTCTACGCACTAGTGACTTCGATATAATTCGTGGTCAATTAGTAGTCAAACAAGGAGGTAAAAATGGCAAGAAGAGGAGAAAATATACACAAGAGAAGAGATGGGAGATGGGAAGCTCGCATTCAAATTGTGAGTCATAATGGTAAGTCAACCTATCATTCAGTATATGGTAAAACTTACTCAGAGGTTAAAGAGAAGAAGAAAAAGTATCTTGAAAATAAGAACCAAACACAGACATCCCGAAATAAAAAAATAACTTTTGAAACAATATTGGATTTGTGGTTGGAACACAGATTTTTTCATCAAAAGGAATCTACACGACTTAAGTATAGAAATATTATAAATACACATATTAAGCCAAAACTAGGAGATATAGATATAAATGATATTGATGAAGACTTCATTAATCACTTTTAGCAAGCAAAAAAAATCTAGACGTGTGGATAAAATTGGAGGACTCAGTAATTCGTATGTAAAGACTATGGCAATTATTATCAACTCTGCTATTAATTATGCTGTGGAAAATGATTTCAGAGTACCTTTAAAAGCAAAAATACAAAAACCTCAAGTTGATAGAAAAGAAGTTAATGTTTTGTCCCCAAAAGTACAAAAACAGTTAGAAGATACATTGATTTATGACAATTCAAAAACCACACTTGGGATATTGATTGCGTTAAAAGTTGGTCTTAGGATAGGTGAAATATGTGCATTAAGATGGGAAGATATCGATTTAAAGAATAAGATTATAAAAGTACAAAAATCAGTTGTCAGGGTATCGAATACAAGTTCGGATTCACAGAAAACTAAATATATATTAGCTGAACCCAAGACCAAGACTTCTATTAGAGATATTCCGATTAATACAAAACTATATTCAATCTTGGTAAATGCGGATGATAAGAACGGTTATGTAATTTCAAACACCAGTGAATTTATATGTCCAATAACCTTTGAATACAGATTCCATAAAAAGCTAGCTGAACATTCCAATTGCGGATATAAATTTTCATACTTTAAGGCACTCCTTTGCTACCCGTTGTGTAGAAAAAAATGTTGATACGAAAACACTAAGTGAAATTCTAGGACATTCAAATGTCAGCATTACACTAAATTATTATGTGCATCCATCATTTGATGTGAAGAGAAATCAACTAGAAAAACTATGTGTGAGTTAAATAATTGGTCAAAAAAGTGGTCATCCCCAATGTTTCTCTCAGTGCATTAGAAGGGGATTGGCGATTTTGTGCAGAACATATAGTTCTACGCAAACGGACACTATAAAATATCATGTAAAAGATGGCATCTTTTTCCTCAAGATGCCATCTTTACATTTCATTCAACATTATCTACTTTTCTCGATATAGCTGAAACATGTTCTTTTATTTCCTTAAATTATAAACTCCTACAGTCAAATCTATCAATCATCATATTATCGTGTGCCGCTTCCTGCTTCACCTCATCCACACCTCTAGCCTCAAATGCATCTGCATTATACTGATACTCCTGCGGCTCAGCGACCATCGGTGAATATACAATCTCTGCTTCCACTCGCTCAGCTTCTTCCCTCTCCGGTTCCGTCTGTTCCTGCACCTTAGCATTCTCCATATGCTTTTCCTTATCAAGCTTCACATTCATAGCCAGATTATCCAGCTTATCAATCGAAGCGTCCAGATGAAGTTCCATTGATACAAGCATCTTTTTCACTGCCTTCATAGGTGCAAGCACCGCCTTTGTAATGGGATATTTCTGCTCTTTCTGTGAATAATCCACCTCCGGCTTGTCAGCAAAAGTGCGGAATGTATTGGCTGCTGTCTGCCCTGCTTCACGAAATCCTTTTGCAAGAAGTGCTGTCTTTGCTATATCCTTATCCGTGGTCTTGATTGCACCTCTTACATTTTCCCGGATATCAAGAAGTTTTTTCTTAATTCCTAAGAACTCCGATACCCGATAAAGTGCAGCTCTGCCTTTTGCTTTTGCTTCTGCAACTATGCTTTTGGCTGTAGATTCGACCTGTGCTTTCACTGCATACACCTGTGACTTTATCTGCTCACATCTGGTATTTAGTCGCTCCTGTGCTTCTGACAATGCTTTTTTAGCATTATTGACAAGTGTATCTTCCTGCATTTCTTTGATCTGGTTCTGCATATTGGTAAGTTCTTCCGTCATGGAATCAATCTTTTTCTCCAGTCCATCCACATAGCTGCATATCTCAAATACATCGTTTGCCTGCTCTTTCATGGCATTTTTCTTTAATAATTCGAGAAGTTCCCTTATAACCTCCTCATTGGTAAGTGTTTTTCCTGCTTCCATATCCATTCTGTTTCCTCCATTCTGTAAATGGGGCAGCCTTGGCCGCCCCTGTACCTTGATTACTAATTATCGAAAGGGTGTTGCCTCTTTGTCCTTTTCTTTATCGGGATTGCCATGATGTTTCTCTGCACTCTCCCTCGCCTTTTCGTTGCTCTTATCCTTTGCTTTCTCATATTCCGAGATAATCTCATTATAGAGTTTTTCCCTGAAATCCTTTGTGACCGGATAGCAGACATCCTGATAGATTGGCTTGCCCTGCTCGTCCACCTGCTTTGTCTTATAAGAAGGCATTGATACAAAGATTTTCTCTTTTCCCTGCACGATATTGATATTATTTACAATGAAACTGTTTTCAAAGTAAATGCGGGCAAGTCCTTTGATGTTACTGCCTTCCCTCTCATAAGGTGTCACAGTTACGGAAAACTCAGGCATTTCCTGTGTTCTGTCCTGCTTCTGTGTCTCCTCTTTCTCCGGTTCTTTGATTCTTGCATAGGCATCAAGGATATTAGTATAGAGTTCCTCTCGAAACTCTGCTGTGATAGGATTGCACACATCCTTATAGATCACGCCATTGCTTTCATCACGCTCATTGGAGCGGTATCTAGGCATTGATACGAAAAGTTCTCCCTTGTCCTTATTCTCAAGGATTGCAATATTGGTAATCTTAAATGAATCACCGAATACCACTGTTGCAAATCCTTTGATATTGCTGCCCTCTTTTGCTCTTACTTCGTTTACTTTAATTGAATACTTCATATGCTATTCCTCGCTTTCTTTTTGTTCTTTGTTTTGCTCCGGTATGATAAGCTCACACCAAAGCTGTTCTATCTGTTCACAAGACAATCTGCCATTTAACCAGTTGCCAAGTGTAACAACCATTCCGTCCTGCTCATAGTAGAGCCATTCCTGTGTTTCGATGTTTCCCTCATACACGATAGTCACATCAAAATCAGGCATAAATAATCCTGCCTCCGTATCCCAGATACAGGCAACTCCCTGTCTGAGTGTCAGATTCAGGCTTTCGACATACACAGACCAGCCGCTTACGACAATCTGAAAGTCATCATCAATCTCTGCAATATCGTCCTGAGTGTCGATCAGCTCCTCCATTTCCGATACTGCTTCTTCTATCTCCCCCAGTCGGTATCTCTTATTCATCTGCCGCCTCCTTATATCTGCACCTGACAACAAAACGCATTGTTCCCTGTCCCGGCATTCAGCATTTCACTTCCGGTTTCTTCCATTACCGGGTATCTGATATCTATGCCCGGTATCTCAATAATGCCGATGACACTGCCTTCTTTAAGAATGGCTTCCTCCTCTTTACTAACGGTGGTTTGCTCTTTCTCAACCTCTGACCTTTCATCCTGCTTCTCCTCCAATGTCTGCTCAAATTCATTTATGAGCTGGTTCGTGTTTCTCTCTCCGGTTGTACCCCAGAAAAAAGGGACTGCCATAATGGCAATCCCTGCTGTAATCAGTAGTCCTGTGACCACTTTCCTTATGCTCATAGAGTTTCACTCCTATCTTTTCCTGTTTCTGTCTGGCATATAGATTCCCTTATCCTCTGCAACAATGCCCGCATTTTCTATTCTGTCCTCAGACTTTTCTTCGTCCGGTCCCCCAAGATCTGCGTCCATAGCTTTTGCATTCTCAAGGTCAAGCTGGGCATTTAATTCATACTGCCTTGCAAGTTTTTCTTCCAGTTCTGCACTATATGCAAACGGCTTGTCATACTCCGCCTTTGAAGCCTCAAGATCATTCTGGTACTGTTCAACCTTCTTTTCCAGAAAATCAACATTTTCGTGAAGTCCGTTGAACAGGTTCTCCAGCTTTACCATACTTCCCACCGGACTTGTGGAAAGTTCTGCCTTGTATTCCGTCTTTCCACGAAGCACCATATAGTTGATACTGAGGAAATTCTTTTCCACCAGAAGCTCAAAGCCGTGGAACTTACCGACTGGAGTGGTTTCGCCTGTCTTACATTTGCTGATTGCTTCAAGCATTACGGTTCCACCATCCACTCGCTCTGTATAAGTTGCATTGCCTATGGTAATGGCAAAATCCGGGTTATCAATCAATTCCTTATCCCTTGCCTTTATATCCTCCCTGACATTGGCAAGTTTCTCTGTCGCAGTTTTGATGAGTTTTGGATACTTGATCATAAAATTATCCTGCAATCCGTATCTCTGATTATCATAAGACGCCTTTAAGAGCTTTAATCTCTGGACATCATTGTCAACCTCCATCTTTTCCCTGATTAAAGGGTTGCCTGTAGCAACCGCCTTAATCTCCGCATAAGAAAGTGTTGCCTCATCAATGTCCTCACAGCTTCGGCTCACTGCCTTGCTTGTCATAACCTGACTGATGAAACGCTGCTTGTTTTCCACAAGTGACCAGTTGTATGCATCAAAGGTTTGTTTTGTAACATATCGGTAGATTGCCACCTCATCGTTTTTATTTCCCTGTCGGATACCTCTGCCTTCCCTCTGTTCAATGGAAGAAGGCTTCCACGGGCAATCGACATGGTGCATTGCAACAAGGTGTGTCTGTACATTAACTCCGGTTCCGCACTTATCTGTCGAACCGATAAGGACTTTTTTCTTACCTGTCCTCATTTCCTTAAAGAGTGCATCCCTCTGTGCGTCTGTTTTTGCATCGTGAATAAATGCTATCTCCTCCGCAGGGATACCATACTTGATAAGTGACTCCTTCAGATAATCATAAATCGTAAAGTCCTTGTCCGGTCCCGGTGTTCCAATATCCGAAAAAATAAGCTGACAGCCTATATGACCATCAGCATTTCCTTTTACATATTCTTTCCAGACATTTTCCGCTACCTTATTGAGCTTTCCGTCCGGGTTGTTCGGTGCGTCCTTATCAATCAGTCTTGCGTCTGTTCCAAGAAGTCTTGCTTCGTGCGTAATCTTTAAGAAGTTGTCAACACTTGGATCAACACCCCCGCCCCTTATCCTTTCTGCCCTTACAACAAATTCTTCCATTACCTGCTTCACATACCAGTCCGGCTCCGACTCCACGATAATAGGCTTGCCGCCACGGAGTGCAGGCACATCAAGGTCAAGCATATCCGCTGTCTGCACATCAGCAACCTCACGGAAGATGTTCATAAGTTCCGGCAGATTGGTAAACTTATTGAACCTGCTCTTGAAACGGAAACCACTGCCCTCAACCGTAAGCTCCAGTGCCGTTGTTACTTCTCCGAAGTTAGCCGCCCACGAGTCGAAATGATGAATTCCCATCTCCTCAAGTGCCGATTTCTGCAAATAAAGCTGCATAACATACATCTCACACATTGTGTTGCTTATCGGTGTACCTGTTGCAAATACAATTCCCCTGCCATCATTTATCTCTGATAAATACTGGCATTTAAGCTGCATATCCGTTGACTTTTTAGCCCCACTACTGCTGATTCCCGCCACATTATTCATCTTTGAAAATGTGGCAAGGTTCTTAAAATTGTGTGCTTCGTCTACCATAATAGAGTCAACACCCAGCTCCTCAAAGGTAATGAGGTCATCTTTCCTGCTCTCATCGGTCAGGGATTTAAGCTGTTCCTCCAGCTTTTTCTTCTGGCTTTCCATCTGCTTTACGGTCCAGCGTTCCCCGTTCCGCTCCTTCATATCATCAATCGCATAGGTGATCTCATTTATCTGTTCATTAAGCATTCGCTCCTTTCTCTCTGCCGAAATTGGAATTTTCTCAAATTGCGAGTGCGACATAATGATGCAGTCATAATCGCCTGTCGCAATCCTTGATACAAACTGCTTTCTTCGGCTCTTTTCAAAATCACGCTCCGTTGCAACCAAGATGTTTGCTGACGGGTAAAGCCTTAAAAATTCACTTGCTGTCTGCCCGATAAGCGGCTTTGGCACTACCATAATTGTCTTATTGGCAAGTCCGAGCCTTTTCTGCTCCATACACGCAGCCATCATTTCAAAGGACTTTCCGGCACCGACACAGTGGGCAAGCAGGGTATTTCCTCCCATAAGGATTCGTGCCACCGCATTTTTCTGGTGCGGCTTTAATTCAATCTCAGGGTTCATTCCCGGAAATTGCAAATGGCTTCCGTCATACTCACGCAGGCGGATATTATTGAAGGTTTCATTATAATATTCCACATACTTCTGTCGGCGTTCCGGTTCTGCAAATAACCATTCCTTGAACTTCTCCTTGATCATATTTTGCTTTTCCCTTGCAAGCATTGTCTCATTCTTATTGACTTCATAATGGTACTTGCCCTCACCATCATCAATCCTGTCCCTGACAGTGACCGTTTTTAAGTTCAGGGTATCCTCAAAAATAGAATAAGCATCCATCCGGCTTGTACCATAGGTTTTCGTTGCCGCCACGGAATGTTTATCCATACTTTTGTTCTCAATGAACCATTCCATACTCATTTTATTCAAGTGTACCTGAATACCGGAATTATAATACTCCGTTCTGATTGCCCTTGCCCTTTTTGGTGTATTAAGCAGCTCATAGATAAACTGTTCATAATCAAGCGGTTCAATCCAAGTTGTACCAATCTTTACATCTATATCCGAGGCTTCAATCCATTCCGGCTGAACTTTCTCTAAGGCTGCGGCATTGGCGGCAAATCTTTCTGCCTGTGGATCGTCGGTATCAGCCGCCATTGCCTTTGCAACACGCAGCTTATCCCTTACATTGCCTGACAGATATTCATCTGCTGTCTCCCAGCCTGCGTCCGGGTTATTTTCATTGTAACGGTCAGGATTAAGAAAAATAATTCCATCGAGTTCCTTTATGAGAGTATCCCTGTCTGTTTCATAAATGGAGAGCATATAAGGAATATTTACATATCCAAACTCATTGACCGATACATTAAGAGCCTCAACTGCAGTTTCTACCCTGTCCACCACGGACTTTGCTTTAATCGTCTGCTTATAAAACATATCAGCCTTCTTCACCTCCCCGTCCTCATTTACTTCTTCCAGACTGCAAAGAAGCGGATAATCGCTGTCATCCCTGAACGCTGTACGGTTTGCTTTGGAAGTGATTGCTCCATACTTTCCAACGAATTTATCATATTTTACATTCAAAAGCTGCTGTTTGTCTGCAAGCTCCTCATCACTACAGCCCTCCATCTGGATATCAATCAGCTCTCTTGTTATCTGTCTGATTTCATCAAGGCTCTTAATACGCCCCTCCGCTGTCGGTGATACTTTCTGCCTTACCATCTCTGAATTTTCCCTGTAGTAAAGTTTTCCTTCAAAGAATGTGTAAGTATAATTTCTGACATCCGGATCAGCGGGAATGACTTCCTCTGTCTGTTCCTCATTATCTGCCAGTCTCTCAAAATCTGTCATCTGTGCTTTGATGTTACTGATTGCCTTATTGAGTGCTTCATACAGATTGAAGTTCTCATCATTATTCACACAGACGGTATATTTGCTGTCCTGTCCGAACATCCTTGTATCATACTGCATTGTACCAAGCATCATCTCCGGGTGCTCTGCAAAATAGGAATTGACTGCTATGCCATCACCTGTGACACCAAGATGTACCCAGTCAGGCTCTATATCAATTTTTCGCTCTCTTTTCTGTAAAAAAAGAATGTCCGCAGTCACCTCAGTTCCTGCATTATCCTTAAATGCAGTATTCGGAAGTCGGATTGCTCCCACAAGTTCTGCCCTCTCAGCCAGATACTTTCGTATAGTCGGATTGCTCTTATCCAGTGTTCCCTTTGTGGTAATCACTGCAACCATACCTCCCGGTCTTGCCTGATCGAGTGCTTTTGCCAGAAAATAATCGTGAATACGGAAGTTATACTTGTTGTACTTTGGATCGAATATCTTATAATCTCCAAATGGCACATTTCCCATAACAACATCAAAGAAGTTATCCGGATATGTGGTGTTTTCAAATCCTGTAATACTGATATTGGCATTCTGGTAAAGCTGTTTTGCTATTCTTCCCGATATGCTGTCCAGCTCCACTCCGTACAGCCTGCTTTGCTGCATTGGTGCTGGCATACTTCCGAAGAAATTACCGATACCCATAGACGGCTCCAAGACATTTCCGCCTTTAAACCCAAACTGCACAAGGGCTGAATTGATACACGTTGCAATCTCCGGCGAAGTGTAAAAGGCATTATTTACAGTTGCTCTTGCCGCACTGTATTCCTCATCGGAAAGAAGCTCTTTCAGTTCTGCATACTCTTTGCTCCACGCAGCATTATTCTCATCAAATGCCTGTGACAAGCCTCCCCAGCCGACAAACTTTGATAAAACAGTCTGCTCCTCCTGTGTTGCAAGTCTGTTTTCTGCTTCAATCTGCTTTAGTGTACAGATTGCATCAATGTTCCACTGGTATCTGGTCTTTGCACCACCCTTTTCTGTTTCCCACAGGTTATAATGGAAATTGAGTTTTGTCTGGTCTTGTGTTTTTTCTTTTCCACGCAGACCTTCCACTGGCGGTAATACTTCCTGTGCAGGTGTTTCAGGGGCAGCCTCCTGTGGTTCGGTATCCTTCTGTGGAATATCTGCCGATACATTCTTATCCTCATCAGAAATTATACGACCATCCGTGTCAATCTTGGTATTCAAGCCATATGCAATCGCCCGTTCTCTGGTTTTAAGACGGCTTTCTCTCACACTGTCCTCAATATCAAAGAACTTGCGGTAAACAGGATTCATCTTTTCCCTGTCAATCTTATTTTTTATGGTCTGATAGATTGCCTTCTGGTCCTCTCCACAGTAAAATGGCTGTTTTACCATATAGGATAAGATTTCATATACCTCACGCCATGATACGGTATCCCCTGCCCTCTCTCCATTTCTGTTTTTGTAGCTTACTTTCACATCTGCACTGCTTAAAGTGTATTCTGTGAGTCCATACTGATTATTGCAATATGCCTTTCTCTCACCCTGAACATTTCCCATCGCTATCTCACAGATCAGTTCCAGCTTATTCGGCATAAATGCAAAATCCGACTGCACCACATCCATAAGGAAAGCACGGAATGGTGTGTAACAGCTACATTCTGACACAAGTATCTCAATGGCATCTCTTAAATCTTTATCCATTGCAGCTACACGGTCAGCATAATCAATCGGCTTGATATACCGTAACTCAGCCGCCTTTCTGTTTACAGCATAACTGTCAGGCTCATCAGGAATAGCATAATCATCAATTTCTGATTTCTCCTCCTGCGTATCAACTTCACGGTACTCTGCGTCAATGACTTCATCATCTTCACGAAGTCCGTCCATTGCAAGCTCATCAATACGAGGTGTCTCCGACTGGTATTCTCCGGTAAGGATAAGTACACCGATTTCCTTTTCGACATTCTTCCACGAAACGTATCCTTCTACTTCTCCATCTTCATCTTTCCATTGGATACGAAGTCCCGAACCGTGAAATGTGTCATACCCGTGCAAGCCCAGACCGTCAAGCGGCCAGCTTGCACCCCCCTGACCATATTCTGCCTTGATACGCTTTGCTCTGGTTCCTGCGTCTATCTCTGTCTGATAGATTTCACACACCCTGCCTTTTCCACCGACAAAGCCAGTTCCTTTCATAAGTATCTCTTTTACATACTCACTTGGTACACTCTCTGCTTTCTTTGGATTAAGGTAATTATATTTTCTGGCAAGGGCAGCCTTTTTATCCTCCTCGAACTGACGCATAAATTCATTGTGTCTGGTTTCCTCCGGCTGCTTCACACCAAAACTTGCCTGCCCGTTTTGGTCGAAAAAAAAGGAAGCCTGTGTATATTCGGCTTCCTTACTGACACCCAATG